>JADMIO010826381.1_pt1 | contig 48354 bp, 46 predicted proteins | sample 8958161 | NCBI WGS metagenome assembly JADMIO01 (sample SAMN16585339, study PRJNA669376) | soil metagenome | isolation source: Crop rotation soil | place: USA: Cullars Rotation, Alabama | collected 2011
CTTTCCCCCCAGCCCCCACCCCGCCCCGACGACGAAGATCGCCCGCAGCATGTCCTGGCTGCGCACGTAGCGCAAGCCATCCCGAAAGTCTCGCCAGAAAGCGGCGGGCGCGCGCCGCACAAAAGCTTTCTTCCTGCCACCGCCGTCCTCAAACTGAGCCTCACTTCTTCCCTTCTCTTCAATCACACTTGCTTCACTGAGCACTGACGACTGCCCCCCGACCACTGCTGTTATCCGGCTAATCATCCAGGCCGAGACGAGGAAGGTCGCTGAGTTAAAGACGAAGACCGCGTCGCGGCCGACGAAGGTCGAGACGAGTCCGCCGAGGGCCGAGCCGGCGGCGATGGTCGAGGCGGTCGTAGAGGAGGACAGGGCATTGGCCGTAATCAGTTGGTCGGCCCCGCGCGCGATGTTCGGGATGCTGGCGCGGCGCGCGACGTTGAAGAAGGCTGAGACGGCGAAGAGCGACGCGCCGACCAGGTAAATCAGCGAGAGTGTGCCGAAATGAGCGGCCAGCAGAAACCCGAGCGCCAGCACGGCGCGCGCGCAGTCGGCCGCGATCATCACGCGCCGACGGTCGAGGCGGTCAACGACGACGCCCGCGAATGGGCCAAAAAGGAAGAGCGGGAGGTGGCGTGAGATGGCGTAGAGCGCGACCGCCTGGCCCTCGCGCCCAGGCCCCGCGAGCTGAATCGTCAGGGCCAGCACGGCGATGTTGTTGAGCCAGTCGCCGACCTCCGAGACGACCTGCCCGGTCCACAGTCGGCGGAAGTCCGCGTTCAACGCGAGCAGTCGGCGGTAGGTCAACGCCCGCCCCCCGACACGTTCGCACTGGCGGGTGAAGACGCGCCGCTCGCACCAGACTTCGTCCGCTCCTCTTTCAGCTTGCGGTAACGTTCGAGGATGTTCGACACGTAAGCGCGCGTCGAAGGTATATCTATGCGCGCGACGAACTCTTCGGCGGTGAGCGGCTGCGCGCCCGACGCCGTCTGGTTCCACTCGGCCGCGCGGCTCGGCCCGGCGTTGTAGCCCGCGATCATGCGCGCCTCTGTGCCGGGCATGTCGCGGTATTGCTCGTAGAGTTTTTCCAGGTACCAGCAGCCGACCTGTATGTTGCGCTCTGGGTCGCGCAGCACAGTCGCCGGGTCCTGCTGCATCTGGCGCTCAAGCTCGCGCATGCCCGTCTCCGCGGCCCACTCGCGCCCGACCGCAGGCGTCACCTGCATCAGCCCTATCTCGCCGTCGTTGCCCGTCATCCACGGGCGGAAGTAGGTCTCCTCGTAAATGACGCTCCAGACCAAATCGGGGTCCAGGCGGTAGACGCCCGCCTGCCGCGCGATGAGCGCGTCGTAGCGATGAATCCAGTAGAGATTTAAGAAGAGGTAAGAGCCGCCGAGCAAAACGACGACGACGATGAGGACGATGACGGCGAGACGCTTCATAAAAGGCAGTGGGCAGTGGGCAGCAGGTAGCAGGCAGTTAAAGACAAAAGCGATTTTCTTTTAACTGCCCACTGCCCACTGCCCACTACCCACTGATCAGTTCCTTCGCTTTAATCCTGACCAGAAGTGGGCCGGCGCGCAGGCGAGGTCAACGCCCTCGTAGCGCGAGCGCAGCGCACGCTCGTCGAGCACGTGCCCCTGCAACCAGACTTCGGCCGAAAGTGTAGCGCCCGCCTGGAGCGGCCCGCCGCGCAGTGCGCGCCGGTTGACCAGCACTTCGAGCTTCAGGCGTTCGAGGTCCAGGTAGACCCAGTAAAGCTCCGTGCCGGAGAGCGGGTTGCGCAGCGGCTTGAACGTGATGACGCGGCCCGTCAGGTTCCAGTCGTTCTCCTGCGCGGCGCGCGCCGGAGCGCTCTTTTCAAGCGGCTGCCAGAGCGCGTCCGCCTTGCGCCGGCAGACACGCGCGCGGTAGGCCAGGCCGCACAAGCCGACGTGTAGTTCCTGCGCGCGGAATCCATTTGGCCCAACTTCCGTCAGGTTCTGCAACTCGAAGAGGACTTCCGTGTCTGTGCCGTCGCAGTAGCCGTGCACGACGGCCTCGCCCTCCTCGTCGTACTCCGTGAGCGCCCAGGGGCTGATGCGCTGTGTGTAGCGCGCGCGGAAGCCCGGCCGGCAGTCTGCGTAAAAGATGTCGCCCGTGCCAGACTCGTAGAGCACGGTCCAGACTTCCAGCCCCTCGCCCAACTTCCAGCAGCGCCCGTGCAGCACGGCCCCGCGCCTCGTCAACTGCGTCGGCTCGCCCTGGTCGCCCGCGCGCTCGGCCAGATAGTTGAACGCCTTCTCGCTCGGCACTTCCAGCCCGATGGTCTCGAATGTCACGTCCATAAAAAATCAGTGATGAGTGATAAGTGATAAGTGATGAGTAAAGGCTCTGCTCTTACCACTCATCATTTATCACTTCCCCATTATCGCGCAGCCCGCTTGCGGCGTCCACGCCCTCGCGGCGCGTCTTCGGCCGCGTCCGTTGACTGGCGCGGGGCGCGGCTCTTGAAGCCGCGGACGTTGCGCTCCGGCCCGTGCGCGGGGCGCGCGCCCGAGCGCACCATCTCCGTGAACAAATCTACATCATAATCCGCCTCGCGCGACATCTCTTCGCGGATCGTGTGCAGCACTTCGAGGAATCTTGGCTTGCGATACATGACGGGTAAATCGTAAATGGTAAATGGTGAATAGTAAATAGAAGAAATCTCTTTTTACCATTCACCATTGACGATTTACGATTTACTTGTTTCTGTTGCTTCCGAGACCAGGAACTCCGGGGTGACGATCATGGGGACGAAGAAGCCGGCAGCGGTGTTGAAGAGCCGAACGCGCGCCTGGCGGCGGACGTTCGCCAGGTGGCCGAAGTTCCAGGTGACCAAATAATCTATCTTGTGAAACGATGCGGCCGCCACGTGCAAGGCGTCCGCGATGTACTTGCGGTGGAAGATGCCGCGCGTGATGTACCCTTCGGCGAGAATCGCCACCTCTTCGGTCAGCTCCACCTGCTCAAGCGCGCGCGCCAGTTTCAAGTAGCCAGTGCGGTGCGGCTCCGTCACGCGCTCCAGCTCACGCAGGACCAGAGGCGAGATGACAGCGCGATACTCCGGCAGCTCGTGCTCCCACCAGCGTATCGTCAGGTCGCGGCGGAACGGCTCGCCGTTGTCCAGGTAGGCACCGACGACCGAAGTTTCGAGGTAGAGGCTTTGCTTCATGACTTCGCTGCCGATGCCATCCCGCCCTCCGCGCTCGAAGCACTCGCTTCGAGCGGTTCGAGCAGGATGACGGACTTTCTGAAATCGAAGGTCACGCGGAAGTGGCGGAGGAAGTTTCCGCCGATGATGCCGGACTGGACGAAGCCCGTCGTCTCGTTGACGGGCTCAAGGTCCAGCACGGCCACGTCCAGCTTCTCGCGCGCCTGCGCGCCCAGAAGCACGCGCGGCAGGACGAGCGTCTGGACGCCCTCGGCGATGCCGGCCGCGCCGTAAATCTTCATCCGCGTCGGCCGCGTGAAGTCGTGCATCTCGTCCAGCTCCATCATCTTTTCGGAGACGACAGAGATGCTCGCGCCCGTGTCTATGATGAAGTTGAAGGGCCGATTGACGCCCTCGACCTGGACCTCGCCGCTCAGGAAGCCGCTCGACGTGGAGCGGAACGGGATTTCGATGCCGGCCAGCTGAGCGGGCCGCTCGGCCGCGCTGGTGGCCGCGGCTGAACCGCCAGAGTTCCCACGCTGGAGCGAGAAGGTGCGCGCGCCGTAGTCAATGGTCACGTTGTAACGGTTGACGACCGCGAGTCCGATGTAGCCGTCCACCTGCACCTCGTCGTTATAGAAGCGGCGTATGTAGACCGGCACGCTCTCGATTCTCGCGTCGCCTATCTCCATCGAGCGCAGAAAGCCATAGACGATCTCGAACTTGCCGCCGACGGCGCGCGCCATCCCGCCGCGCGCCACCGGGTTGATGCCGAGCAGCTGCGCCGTCTCGTCCGAGATGACAGACATGCCGGAGCCCGTGTCGAGGACGAAGCGCAGAGGCTCTTTGCGCCCGTTGACGCGCACTTTGATGATGGGCCGGTTGTTCGGCATGTCGAAGGCGACGGTCGTCGCCGACGCGCCGCTGATGTCGTAAAGGCTTTTGAGATTGCCGAGGTAGCGCAGGAAATCAATCAGGCCGCGGATGCGCGCGCGGCGGTCCTCGTCCGCGCGCGGCGCGACTTGCAGGAAGCGCTCGTAGGCGTCGGCCGCCTCCTTGTAGCGCTCGGCGCGCGCCGCCGCCTGGGCCAGACTGAAGATGTAGTCCGGCTCGCGCGGGTCCAGGAAGACGGCGCGGCGCAGGCCCGCGAGGCTGTAGGTGAGTCGGTTCTCGTAGTAGTCAATCATGGCGAGGCCCGCAATCGCCAGCGCCTCGCCGTCCTTGAGCGAGAGCGCCGTGCGGTAGGCTTCGACCGCGTGCGGGAAGTCGCCGCTGGCGAGCAGCGCGGAGCCAGCGACCGCGTGCGCGCGCGCCGAGAGCGGGTCAACCGCGATGACGGCCGCCGCCTCCTCGAAGGCGTCACCGAGCCGCCTCATCTTGAGCAGTGTGTAGCTCAGCCCCAAGCGCGCCTCCTGGTCGCGCGGGTTCTTCGCGAGCGCCTCGCGGAAAAGTTGTTCCGCCTGCGCGTACTCGCCCTCGCGCAACGCACGCTCGGCGCGGCTACGCGTCTTGTCGCTCGCCACGGCCACGCCCGCGAGCAGAAAAGAAATAAACACGACGGCCAAACCACCCGTCGCCGCCCGGCCCAACCTTGTCCTCAAACTACTAAATCGCATTGGGCACCTCCTCTAAAATGATGAGGAATAATAAGGGCGCAGCAGCAGAGAAGGACGGCAGGCGGAAAGCGGAAGGCGGAAGGCAGAGAACATTCGAGCGTTTTCTGCCTTCCGCCTACTGCCTTCTGTCTGCCGTCCTCTTCCATCCCTCGTCCCTCATTTCAGGACTTCCCCTGTCTTCATAGACCAGAGGATCAAGTCTAATTCGTCAAAATCAACCCGCACGCTGCGGGCAAAGGCTCTGAGTCGCTCCTCCGTTTCCAGATAACGTCGCCGCGTCTGCGGGGGTTCCGGCGAAGAAACGACGCCGAGTTCAGCGAGGCTCCGCAAGATGTGTTTGTCAAGAATCGCGTAGCCCTTGAAGCCTACGTTGCGCAGGAAGTGGCTCGCCTCCTTGTAGCCCAGCCCCTTGATGCGCCGCTCGCGCGCCAGCCAGTCGCGCCGCTCGACCGCGTCCGTGAAATTCATGAGCCGCTCGCGCAAGCGCATCCCGCAGTCCTCGCGCAGGTACTCGCGCGTGACGACGATATAGCCCGGTCGCGCCGCCGGATAACGATGAGCGCCGCGCTCGACTAAGGCCGCGGTCATCTCCTCACGGCTACCGTCCCTGAGCAGGTGGCGAATGGTCTCGACCGCCTTCATCCCCATGCGCGCGGACGCGCCGGCCGTGAAGATGCAGTAGACCAACTCTTCCCAGAGCCGCTCGTCGGAGCCGCGCTCCCAGACTTCGCGGAACTCCGCGAGGCGGCCAAGGATTTCCGGCCCGCGCTGCTCGCGCGTGGCGTGTATGTTTTCAATGGTGACGGGTTGGCTGTCTCGTCGCACGAGGGTTCGATCAACTCTCGCTGGATTTTATGAGCGCGTTTCCGCGCTTGTCAACGAACTTGGCACTTCCGCCGCATTGATTGTTTTCTACCGGCAAAAGGCCCTTGCATCCCGCGTCGCCCCGTCTGTCATCAAAGAGGGGCCGTGCATGAGGTCCAGGCGCGGCCGAAAACTTTTTAGAACCGGGAGCGCCGCCGCGTGTGTTATCATTAACGCACTCGACAGCGGAGACAGTTGACGGAGAACAGAATGGCCCGACAATCAAGCAGAATCATCTTCTCTCTCCTCTTGCTTCTGACCGGCGTGCATCAAGCGCGCGTCCTCTCCCAGACGAAACCGGCCGAGACGCCGCAGCCGAACTACACGCGCCCGACCGTGCTCACGCGCCCTGTGGCGCAGCCCGCGCCGGGGCAGCCCGCGACGACGACTACGACCGCGCCCTCGCAGCCGGCGACGGCCGGCGCGGTCGTGCTGCCGGACATTGCGCCGCCGCCCCAGCCCGTCATCATCACGCAGGGGCTGCTGGTGGAAACTCTCGACGGGAAGCTGGTCGCAGAGGGGCTCGCGGACCAGCCCTTCAACCCGGCGTCGGCCGTCAAGCTGGGGACGGCGCTCGCCGCGCTCCGAAACTTCGGCGCGGACCACCGCTTCGCGACCGCCGTCTGGACCAACGGGACCTTCGACCCCGCGACGGGGACTCTCACCGGCGACCTGATAGTCTCCGGGAGCGACCCCTCCTTCCACTACGAGCACGCCGTGATGATCGCGCGCGAATTGAACAAGCAGGGCATACGCACTGTGACCGGCGACCTTATCGTCTCGCCCGGCTTCACGATGAACTTCGATTGGTCTGCGCAGCGCTCCGGCAACCAGTTTTACGACACGCTCGACGCGACGCGCCGCCCGGCGGCCGCCTCGCGCGCGTGGCAAGAGGAGCGCTCGCTCGTGCGCGATACGGAGAGTCTTCAGACGACGCCGAGCGTCGCGGTGATGGGCGCGGTCTACGTCGCGGCCGTCCCAGCGGGGGCGCGCACGCTCCTGATTCACAAGTCGAGCCGGCTGGTTGACGTACTCAAGGTGCTGCTCTGCTACTCGAACAACTTCATGGCCGAGCGCATCGGCGACACGCTCGGCGGCGCGGCCGGCGTCCAGAGTTTTCTGATCAGGGAGTTGAAGCTGAGTCCGGCGGAGGTCAAACTGGCCTCGACGAGCGGGCTCGGGGTGAACCGCGTGACGCCGCGCGCGATGATGAAGATTTTCCGCGCGCTGAGGGACGAACTGGCGCGCAACAAGCTCACGGTGGCGGACATCCTGCCGGTCGCGGGCGTTGACCCAGGCACCCTGGAGAAGCGTTACACGGACTTCCTGTCGCGCGGCAGCGTGATCGCCAAAACCGGCACGCTCGTCCGCACGGACGGCGGTGCCAGCGCGCTGGTGGGCCAGATGAGCACGCGCGGCGGCGGAATTTTGCTCTTCGTCATCTTCAACCAGCGCGGCAACGTCTGGCGCTTCCGCGAAAGCCAGGACGCGCTCGTGGCCCAATTCCAGAACGCGCGCGGCGGGCCGGCCCCCTTCAAATACAACGCGCCCCCATCGCCGTCCGCCTCGCCTCGACCGAGCTGAAACACACGACCGCCCGCCAGGACGAATACGAGCCAGCAGAGCAGTAGGCAGCAGGCAGTAGGCAGTTAAGAACAAAAGAAGGCAGCCGAGCTAATCACTCTGCTGCCTTCTTGCCTTTGTCTTTTACTGCCCACTGCCTGCTGCTTTATGAGGCGCTCCGGCGGCCTGAGAGTCGCCGGAGCGCTTCGCGCCCCGCCCGCGCGCAACGTGCGGGGCCACGCGCGGGGGGACGATCCCCTGGTCGTTCGCGTCCGCGGGCGCTTTTTCCCACCAAGTCACCTGAGACTGCCGACCGCCGAAAGGTGACGCCGCACCGCTGACCCTTTCGGACGATTCTCTACGGCAATTGACTTGGTCGGTTGCGCTCACGGAAGGTCGAAGGCTCGACCGCGCGCGCTTCGTCGGTGGATGCGCGCGCACGCCCGCGTCCCACAGCAAATCATGCGCCGCCCGTCCGCACTCCTCACGGCGCAGCCCTCCGAAGCACGCGCGAACGCGCTTCCGCCTCACGCCCGAAACGCGGCTTTTCCGGCAGACAATCGAAGATTCGGCCGAGCGAGCGGCCCGTTGAATTTTGGCCCAGACGCTTTACGCCCCGCGCCGCCGCAAAGCGCGCGGGGTGTGAAGCGCGCTTCACACTCTGTCACTGAAGGTGACGTTTCTTGCCCGCCCGTCTTCCGCCGCAAGCGAGTTCCCACGCAGTTTCGCTCGCCGCGCCCCGTTGGCATGCCTGTTGCCCTGTCGTCGCTGGCACAGGTCTGGTTCCTGGACCGTGCGAGTCCGACCATCGAATGAACCGGCATCAGGAGGCGTAGATGTTGAAGCGGGTGAGACGAAGCAGTGCTGGCACGGGCGCGAGTCGCCGGGGCGAGCGCGGTTTTACTATTGTGCAGTTGGTCATCACGATTGCGATCATTTCCATCGTCTCGACCTTCGCCGTCATGGGCATCGCCTCGGCGCGCGCCTCGACGCGACTTTCCAATTCGTCCCGGAAGCTGGCGAGCTATCTGGAGAGGGCGCGCGGCGACGCCGTCCGCCGTCGGGCCTGGGCCAGAATCACCAAGATGAGTACGAACATCTACAGGGTCCAGATGGACGTAGACGGCAACGGGACAGTTGACTCCCTGGACATCACGCTGGAAGACGGCGTCACGTTCGACCCGAATACGCCGTGGTCAAACATCACCTTCAATTCACACGGCCGTATTTCCGGGGAGACGTTCTTCCAACTGAAGAATGAGAGCAGTTCGAGCCCGAGCAAGATCATCGTGACGGGTTCGGGCGATGTCACCTTAAACAGTCTGGTCTTCCACGACACCTCTATTCCGGCGGTGGCGCTCAACTCAAACGTGGCCGGAGACATCGCCTCCGAAGATACAATGGCGAATGTGAACACCGGGTGGGCCGCGCCCGACGCCCCCGCTGCCCCGACGCCGTTCCCGACGCCGACACCAACTCCGACGCCGACGCCCACGGCCACGCCGACTCCTACCCCGACGCCGACGCCGACTCCCACACCGACGCCCACGGCGACTCCGACACCGACGCCGACCTGTTCGGTTTCTGCGAGCCCGAGCACAGTTACGGTTCAGAGGCAGAACGGCTCGACGGGCAGTGTGGTTATCAGCCTGAGCGGCGTCAACTCGACGACCAGCTACACCATCGCCAGCTCGAACTCGAACAACAACCTGAATATTTCGCCGAGTTCGAGAGTCGTGACGGGCACTCAGTCGGCCAGTTTTTCGATCACGTCAACCACCGGCCAGACGGGGTCCTACACCATCTACTTCGGACCCACTACCAGTTGCTTCAAGGCGGTCACCGTGACGGTGACCAACTGACGGGGGAAGGAAAATGATAATCATGTCTCACCGCCGAAAGCCGCTGGCCGCGACCACCGAGAACGTAAAGCCCCGCGCCGGGGAGCGCGGGTTCACGCTCATCGAAACGGCCATCGCCCTCGTCGTCATGATGATCGTCGGACTGGGCGCGGCCGCACTCTTCTTTTTCGCGAGCAACTACAACTCGGGCGCGAGCGACCGCCAGCTGGCGATGGGCGTGGCCCAAAAACGTATGGAGTGGCTCCGCGACATCCCCTTCAGTTCGACGACCCGGACCCTCGCCTACGCGCAGGGCGGACTCGCCGCCACGAGCGCGGACGGCGTGACCGAAACTTTCGAGAACGGGAGCCGTCGCTACACCGTCGTCACCACCATCACCGACCTGGCCTCCGACGCGGGCGGCCGTCCGACGCTGAAGCAGATCACGCTGCGTGTCACGCCGCAAGGCCCGAGCAGCACTCTGGGCTCAGTCACTCTGACCTCAATCCGCGCCACGACCGTGCTGGGGCCGAATTTCTAAATCTTTCCGGCGCGATTGAGAGAAGGAACAGCAAATCTCATGGGCAGACAAGATTCCAGGACTAAAAGGGCGGCGGGCTTCTCCCTGATGGAGCTGATCATCGCCATGGCTATCACGCTCGTCGTGCTCGGGATCGCCAGCACGCTCCTCGCGCGGGCTTTCAACACGCGCCGGCGCGAGGACCAGCGGACTGACGCGCTGGCCGACGCCCAGCGCGCACTGAGCACGATGTCTAACGAGATTTCCAGCACGGGCTTCAACCTGACGAACAACGGGATCGTTGACGGCGACTCACAGGTTGACGCCAACGGCAACGGGACCATTCGCGTGCGCGCGAACCTCAACAAGTTCGACTCCACCGTCAGCAAGGCGGCCAGGGACGGGATCGGCGTGAACAACGAGGACGCGGGCGAAGACATTAAATATTTTGTCGTGCCGACGGCCGACACCAGCTACCTTGCGCGTTACGACAGGTACGCGGGGCCGGCCACGGTGCTCGCCAACCGCATAGACACCTTCCGCGTTCAGTTCTACGACGAGAGAGTCACCTACACGACGGGCACTTGCGACGCGCCGCTCAGCAACGTGAAGAACAGGACGGGCGCGGCGGAAGCTCAGGTCAGCCCGAGCCAGGCGAAGTACCTCGTGCTTGCCATCTGCGTGAAGCTGGAAGCGGTCGGAAAGCCCAGCTCTCCAGGCTACCAGCCGGAGTCGCGCGTGCTACTCGTCAGCGACGTGGCGCTGCGCAACGCGACCGGGGTCAAGTACTGAGATTACGGGGCCGTGATACGTGATGAGGTTTTGAAGAGATGAGAACGATTTCAACGAAGCGGGCAAAGCCCCCAGGACGCAGAGGCGAGCGCGGCGCGGCGCTGATCACGACGCTGCTCGTCGCCATGTTGCTCCTGTCCGTCGGCGGGGCGCTGGTCTTCACGGCCGCGATGGCGGGCGTGGACGCCAGCGACGCGACCACAGAGATGCAGGCTTACTACGGGGCCGAGGCCGGGTTGCAGACGGCGATGAACGTCCTGCGCGGCAACGTCGCGTCCAATCCGGCCGGCACAAAAGCGACCTTCCGCAACATAGCCGACAATCCGACCCTCTCGAAGTGGGTCACGTACAACGCCGTGGCGAACGACGGCACGTCCGTCGTACAGATTAGTGCCAACGGCTCCCCCTTCACCGCGTACAACATCAGAATCATAGACCCGGACGCGACGCCCGCGGCGGAAGTGCCGGATCGCCTGCTCATCCAGGTTCGTGGCTACGGCGCGCGCGGGGCCATCAAGAACAAGGAGATGATCGTCCACAGGTTCCTCTACGACCCGGACGTGCCGGCGGCCATCACGCTGGTCGGGGCCGAGTCCGGCACTTCAATGCTCCCGGGCGACTTTGACATCGGCGACAGCAACGCGAAGGGCTACACGGGGTCCGACGAGGCCGGCAGCACCACCATCAAAGCGACCTTCGGCTTCACGCAGGCCGCTGACAAACTGATTGCCGACCTTTACTTCGCGGGGAGCACCAAGGCCCAGGACACGACCGACAATACCCCGCGGTCAAAGCTGCTCACTAACGCGGAACTCCCGAGCTGGCTGCGCTCGGCCGATAAGACGCGCTCCTTCCTCAGCGACGTTCAGGACCTGGCCGTTGACGAGGACCGGTACTTCACCTCGTCACCCGGCGACTTCGGGACGGCCGCGAACCCCAAGTTGACTTTCGTGAACGGCGACTGCGACCTGTCCGGCAACGGCGCGGGCATGCTGATCGTGACGGGCACTCTGACCATCAAAGGCGATTTCCGGTACGACGGCGTCATCATGGTGCTCGGCACTGGCACCATCATACGCAACGGCGGCGGCGGCGGCGGAATTTTCGGCGGGCTGGTCGTGGCCGCTCTCGACCGCAACACGGCGGGCGGCAAGTTCCTGGCGAAGCCCTCCTTCAACACCAACGGCGGCGGCAACTCCGACATTAAGTACAACTCGAAGAAAGTCGAGGACGCCTTCTCGCAGCTGGGGCCGACCGTCAAAGGCGTGCGCGAATTCTGACGACGGTGTGATGCGGATTGAAGAGCGATTGCATCACTTTTCAATCCGCACTCGAATGGGTCTTTTTGATGAGAGAGTTTAACGACAGTCGTTTTGGGCCAGAGCGCGGCATCTCGGTCGTCGAGATGCTGATCGTGGTCGCCATGATCGGGGTCGTGACGGCCTTCGCCGTCATGCAGATCGCCGGCGCGCAGCGCGCCATGCGGCTGACCAACTCCGCGCGCGAGTTCATGGCCTGGCTTGAGAAGGCGCGGCTCGACTCCGTGCGCCGCCACCCCATGTCGTCCGGCGAGATGGCCCGCGTCGAGATCACCGCCGCCAACTCCTACACGGTCTACATTGACCAGAACGGCGACGGCGCGCTCGACCCCGGCCGCACCGTCACCATCCCCGCCTCGCAGGGCACGACCTTCGCCGGCATCAACGTGCCGCTGAAAATTTACTTCAACTGGCGCGGCCGACCCGAGGACAACCTCGGCAACCGGCTGAGCCTCTCATTCAGCCTTCAGTCCGCGACCGCTGGCGTCGCCCCCGTGCCCATCAACCTGACGAGCGCGGGCGACGCCTCGCTCTACGACAACATCAACGCCGCCCCCGTCAGCATCACGGGCGGCGCGGGCGGCACGGCGAACGTCAAGACGACCACGACAATCCCTTGAGGCCAGGCGATACGCTTTATGAACTGTTCAAGAGAAATGAGTCGGCCGGAAGAAGAGTGTGGCCCGCGCGCGGTCGCTAAGCGCCGGGGCGAGCGCGGCGAGCGCGGCTTCACGCTGGTCGAGACGGTGGTCGCGTTTCTGATCATGATGATCGTCCTGCTCGGCGTCGCCTCCGTCTTCGCCTACGCCGTCTTCACCAACACGGGCGGCGCAGACCGCACGCAGACGCTCGCACTCGCGCAGCAGTCGCTCGAAACGCTGCGCAGCTATCAATACTCGGGCGCCGCCGTTGACCCCAGGCTCGCGGCCGGGGCCTACACGCAGCGGGCGCAGTACGGCGGCTCGAAACGCTTCTACACGATTGACTGGACGATTGCCGACACGACGCCGACCATCAAGACTATCACGCTCAAGGTCACGCCCGAGGGGGCCGGCCCGTCCTGGGGCTCCGGCGCGGCCACGAGCGTCACCATCGTCACGCAGCGCGCCAAATCGGATTAGCTATGAGAAAGAACCTGAACCGGCCGCCACTAAAATTGGCACAGCGGAGGCGACGCCCCAGTCGCGCCGCCGGCTTCTCGCTCGTCGAGCTGACCATCGCGATGGCAATCGTGCTTGTAATGATGGCAGGCGCGAGCCGCCTCCTGATGAGTTCGCTCGGCGCGCGCACACGCGAGAGCCAGAAGTCGGACGCGCTCGCCGACGCGCAGCGCGCCCTGAACATCATGTCGCGCGAAATCGGCAACTCCGGCTTCGGCATGGACTACAACGGGCTGGTCCCGGCCGACTGCCACCCGCTGACCACGGCCGACCCCGTCGCGGCCCAGATTCGGCTGCGCGCCAACGTGGACAACAAGAACGCCAGCATCACCGAGGCCGACGAGGACATAACATTCGTCTACCAAGGCGCGCCCACGAGGGCCATCGTCCGCTACGACGCCGTCACGCAGACGAGCACCGTACTCGCCGGCGAGATTGACGCCATGCAGATCACCTACATTGATGCGGCCGGCGGCACGTCTAACCTGGCGACGCCCACGGCCGTCGCCAACGCCGAGCGCGTCAGGATTACCATTCAAGTCAACCTTCAGCAGACGGTGGGCCAGCCCGCCTCGCAAGTGCTGCTGACTTCCGAGATCGCGCTCCGCAACGCTCCCGGCGTTATCAGCCACTACTGACGCGCGCCGACGACCACCCTTTTGCCCGAAAGGAAGTTCTCATGATGAAAAAGAGACGAAACGGCCAACGACAAGCGGAGCGCGGCGCGGCGCTCATCTCCGTGCTCCTGGTCAGCATGTTGCTGCTCTCGGCCGGCGGCGTGCTGCTCCTGACGACCTCCATGTCTGCGACCGCCCCGGTGGACGCGGCTGCCGAGATGCAGTCTTACTACGCTGCGGAGGCCGGACTCCAACGCACGCTCAACGTGCTTCGCAGCAAAGACCTCCCCGCGGGCGCGATCCCGCAGGGGCAGACGGAGCTGACCTTCCGCGACGTGGCGAAGAACCCGACGCTCGCCGGCTGGATTCCGGCCGACGGCCCCACCATCGGAGGGGCGCAGACGACGCTCGTCGGGACCAACGCCTTCAGCGTCGCCATCACGGACCCTGACGACACGGGCCTGGTGAAAAAGCTTCTCTCCATCCTGAGCTACCAGCCCACGCGCCTGAACATCCGCGTGACGGGTTACGGCCCCCGCCGCGCTAAGAAAATTCTGGACATGGTCGTGGTCCGCGGCGGGCTCGCAGGCTTCAACGCCCCCGCGACCATCACCATCGTCGGCTCGGACCAAATCCTCCCGCCCGACCCGCTGACCTTCAGCACGGGCGATAGCGGCGCAGTCCGCTACACGGGCAACGACGCCGCGGGCGGCGCGGGCGTCTCGGCCTTCGCCGTCATCATCCCGGATGTGCTGCCCACGCTCGCGGGCATAGAAAAGCCGCAGCAGGTCGTCGGCCCGCCCCTTAGCGTACTCGGGCCGAGTTCTCCGATTGCGGGCATCCCGCCGACGCCCAAGCCCGAGTGGCTCGAATCGGCCGACAACGCGCGCAAATTCATGTACGGCTCTGACGGCCTGTTTGACAGGGCCAACAAGGAGCACCGCTACTTCACGGAGAAGCCGGCCGTCGCGGACATGTCGAACCCGAAGCAGATAACTTTCGTTGACGGCGACGTTGATCTGGGCGCGGGCGACCAGGGCTCTGGCCTGCTCGTCGTCACGGGCAAGCTGACGACGAACGGCAACACGAGTTTCAAGGGCGTCATCCTCGTGCTCGGCGAGGGCAGCGTCGAGCGCAGCGGCGGCGGCAACGGTGTCATCTCCGGCGGCATCGTCGTCGCCAAGTTCGACAAGACCTCGGGCGGCTTCGAGAAGCCCACTTTCACCACGGACGGCGGCGGCACCTCGCTCCTCCAGTACGACTCCAAGGCCGTCAGCGAAGCTATCTCCGCCATTCCAGGCTTCGACGTGGCGGGCGTGGTCGAGAAGGGCGACCACTGAGACCGAACCCCCAATCTAAAGATGGCTAAACTTGACGAACTTCTGAGACTGATGAGGCAGCACAAGGCCTCTGACATACACCTGTCGAGCGGCTCCGCCCCTTACCTGCGCGTGCACGGCGAGATGGTGAAGCTCAACTACCGCGAGGTCGCGCACGAGGTCTGCCAGTCGCTCATCTTCCAGATTCTGACCGAGAAGCAGCAGGAGATTTTCGCGGAGAACCTGGAATTAGACTTCAGCTACCCGCTGCCCGAGGTCGGTCGCTTCCGCGTCAACGTCTTCATGCAGCGCAAGGGCATCGCGGCGGTCTTCCGCCTGATTCCCGAGAAGGCGCAGACCGTCGAAGAGCTGGGCCTGCCCGAACAGCTCCTGGACCTGATTAACGTCTCCGAGGGCCTGGTGCTCGTGACGGGGCCGACCGGCTCTGGCAAGAGCACGACGCTTGCCTCACTCATACACTCGATCAACACCTACGAACGCGCGCACATTATCACCATCGAAGACCCGATAGAGTTCGTCCACGAGAACGACAAGGCGCTCATCAGCCAGCGCGAAGTCTCCAGCCACACCAGGTCTTTCCACGCCGCCCTGCGCGCCGCGCTCCGCGAAGACCCTGATATCATCCTCGTTGGCGAGATGCGCGACCTGGAAACTATCTCGCTCGCGGTGACAGCCGCCGAGACGGGCCACCTGGTACTTGCCACGCTTCACACCAACAGTGCCGTCAAGACCGTTGACCGCATCATAGACGCCTTCCCCGAGAGCCAGCAGGCGCAAATCCGTGTCATGTTGTCGGAGAGTCTGCGCGGCGTCGTGGCCCAGGCTCTCTTGCCGACTGCGGACGGCGAGGGGCGCGTGCCCGTCGCAGAGATCATGGTCAACGTCCCGGCAGTCGCCAACATGATTCGCGAGGGCAAGACACACCAGGTGCACTCCGTTATGCAGACCGGCCGCTCGCACGGGATGGTCACCTTCGAGACGGCAGTCTCCGACCTGGTCCGAAAAAAGATTATTACCAAAGAGGCCGGCGACAACTTCCTCGCCCGCCGCTCGGCCAGCGCGGGCCGTTACGGTAAGGGCTAAGAACTTCACTCCAAAACCAGTCACCTCCCTTTGCGACTTTGCGCCTTTGCGTGAGAATAACTCCTCACGCAAAGGCGCAAAGTCGCAAAGGTGTCAAGTCAAGTTGCGTCCTGTTTCCGCGAATGGGTTACTTGACACATGCTGCGTAACGATGAATGATGCAGCCTTGTGGTCGTCAGTCAACGGTCGCGGGCAGAAGCAGCCAACTGACCACTGACCACTGACCACTGACCACTGCTTATGCCTGACATCCTGCTCGTCGAGGACAAAGACAGTCTGCGGCGCGTGCTCCGGCTGACGCTGGAGCAGGCGGGCTACACCGTCACCGAGAGCGCGGACGCGCGCGCCGCGACGCAGGAAATCTCCCGCGCGCCTCACCGCCTCGTGCTCACAGACCTCAGGATGCCGCACGGCTCGGGCCTCGACGTACTGCGCGCCGCGCGCGCCGCAGACGCGGAAGTCCCCGTCATCGTCATGACCGCCTACGGCTCGATTGACGATGCCGTGCAGGCCATGAAGGACGGCGCGCACGACTTCCTCCAAAAGCCGGTTGACTCGAACCACCTCCTGCTCCTAGTCGAGCGCGCTCTTGAACAGGCGCGGCTCCGCACGGAGAACATTCTGCTGCGCGAGGAGTGGTCGCGCCGCTACGGCTTCCCGCGCATCATCGGCGAGTCTGACTCAATCAAGCGCGCGGTGGACGCCGTGCAGCGCGTCTCGCAGACCGAGGCCAACGTGCTGCTGCTCGGAGAAAGCGGCACGGGCAAAGAGTTGTTCGCACGCGCGGTGCACCACCTGAGCCCGCGCCGCGAGCGGACGATGGTCGCCGTCAACTGCGCGGCGATTCCCGAGACGCTGATCGAGAACGAGCTGTTCGGCCACGAGCGCGGCGCGTTCACGGGCGCGGGCGAGCGCCGCCAGGGCAAGTTTGAGTTGGCCTCGGGTGGCACAGTTTTTCTGGACGAGATTGGCGAGCTGCCGCTTGCCGTCCAGGGCAAGCTCCTGCGCGCCATCGAGGAGAAGACGATTGACCGCATAGGGGGACGCGCGCCCATCCCCGTGGACGTGCGCGTTGTCGCCGCGACCAACAAAGACTTGCGCCAGGCGGTCGAGCGCGGCGAGTTCCGCCGCGACCTCTTCTTTCGCCTCGCCGTCTTCCCCGTCGAGATTCCACCTTTGCGCGAGCGCGGCGACGATGTCCTGCTGCTGGCCCGACACTTCGCCGCGCAGTTAGGCACAGAGACACGCGGCCGCGAGGCCACACTGAGCGAGGCGAGCCTGCGTGCGCTCAGAGAACACAACTGGCCCGGCAACGTCCGCGAGCTTGAGAACGCGATTGAGCGCGCCTGCATCCTGGCAGACTCCGCGACACTTGAGCCGGAAGATTTGGGCCTGGCGAAAATGAACGTGGCCGCGCCCGAAGTCTTCGACGACCTGGACACCTCCGGCACTCTCGCCGAAGTCGCCGAGCGCGCCACGCGCTTCGTCGAGCGCCGCAAGATCGTGGAAGCCCTGCGCGCGCATGACGGGAACAAGACACGCGCGGCCGAAACTCTGGGCGTCAGCTACAAGACGCTCCTGACCAAGATTAAAGATTATGAGCTGTAGAGTGATTCCGAGGCTGAGTGGCGGAAGAAAATAATAACGAAAAAGCACGTACCCGCGATGACGCGAGCGTGATTGCGGGCGAGACGGACATCCCGGTCGGCACAGTGACGGGCGAGTTCCCCGCTGAGCAGGCCACGCCGAAGCCCAAAGCGCAGGCGAGCACGAGCAAGTTCGCCTTTCTCGTCGGGGCCGGGATTCTACTGAGCCGCGTCGTCGGCGTCATACGCCAGCGCGTCTTCGCGCACTACTTCGGCACCTCGGCCGCCGCAGACGCCTTCAACGCCGCCTTCCGCATTCCAAACTTCCTCCAAAACATCTTCGGCGAGGGAGCGCTTTCGGCCTCGTTCATCCCCGTCTACGCGGGCCTGCTCGCGCGCGACGACAAGAAAGAGGCCGACCGCGTCGCGGGCGCCATCCTGACGCTGCTCGCGCTCGTCACTTCCAGCATCGTGCTGGTCGGCGTTTTGACCACGCCTTACCTGATTGACGCCATCGCGCCGGGCTTCCAGGGCGAGACGCGCGAGCTGACCATTCGCCTCGTCAAAATCCTCTTCCCAGGCGCGGGCCTGCTCGTGCTCTCCGCCTGGTGCCTGGGTGTGCTGAACAGCCACCACCGCTTCTTCCTCTCCTACACAGCGCCGGTCATCTGGAACGTCGCCATCATCGCGTCGCTCGTCTGGTTCGGCGGCCGCGGCCGCGTGCAGGCGGCGGACGTTAGCCAGTTTCAGTTCCGGCTGGCCGAGTGGGTCGCATGGGGTTCTGTCATCGGCAGCGCCTTACAGTTCGGGGTTCAGCTCCCGACAGTGCTCCGACTCATACGGCGTTTGCGCCCCGTCCTGGAAGTCAAGTCGAAGAGCGTCCGCACTGTTGTAAGGAATTTCTTCCCCGTCTTCGTCAGCCGCGGCGTCGTGCAGATCAGCGCGTTTGTGGACGCGCTGCTGGCGAGTCTTCTCGGTACGGGCGCGGTCGCCGCGCTCACCTTCGCGCAGAGCCTCTACACGCTGCCCGTGAGCCTCTTCGGCATGTCTGTCTCGGCCGCGGAGCTTCCCGTCATGTCGAGCGCGCTCGGCAGCGACGAGGAGGTCAAGACGCAGCTCCGCCGCAGGCTGGATTCCGGGCTCAGGCAGATCGCGTTTTTTATAGTCCCTTCGGCCGTGGGCTTTCTGGCGCTCGGCGACGTGATGGTCGGGGCGCTCTACCAGACAGGGCGCTTCACGCGCGCAGACTCCGTTTACGTCTGGGCCATTCTGGCCGGCTCGGCCATCGGCCTGCTGGCCTCCACGCTCGGGCGGCTCTACGCCTCGACTTACTACGCGCTGCACGACACGCGCACCCCTTTGCGTTACGCCATTGTCAGGGTCGCGCTGACGATTGTGCTGGGCTACCTGTGTGCCATCCCGCTCCCGCGTGCGCTCGGCGTCGCGGACCTGCGCTGGGGCGCGGCCGGGCTGACGGCTTCCGCAGGGGTGGCCGGCTGGGTCGAGTTTTTTCTGCTCAGGCGCACGCTCAACAATCGGATTGGGCGGACGGGGCTGCCCGCGTCTTTCCTCCTCAAGCTGTGGGCGGCGGCGCTCGTCGCGGCCGGGCTGGGCTGGGCCATCAAGCTCGTCGTCGGCGTTAACCGGCCCGTGTGGACCGCGATTGCGGTGCTCGGCCCTTACGGCGTCTGCTATTTTGCCTTGACTGCCGTGTTAGGATTGCCCGAAGCCGGAACCATCTTCGGGCGTTTCAAGAGACTTTTGGGCCGGGGGCGGCGGTGACCGAGGGCTCCGTGTTAATTAAACCTGAATTATTGCTGAGGGTCGTTTTTTTTCAGGAACCCGCTCCCCATTATCAATATTTACGGATGTAGGAAAGCCGGTAATTAGACCAAAAGTACACGGGCGACGTGCCCGCACAGTGGCTTCCTACGTTCTGCTCGACGGCCTTAACGCGAGTGAAGCTAACAACTCTAGACCAAGGGAAAGTGAACTAAGCCATGAAAAAATTCTTGTCTCCTTTAACCTTCAGCCTCGCCGCTCTGCTCTTTCTCGGTCTCGCCGCCTCCAGCGCCCGCGCAGACATCGTCTACATGCCTACTCTGGACGGGACGACCCCGAAAGGCGGCGTCGGCCACAAGCCCGAGTCCATTCTCTCGATCCAGTCGCCGAAGAACACCAGCAACGCCGCTGGCGGCGTGAGTTGGAATGGGAAGAAGGATGTCAACAGCGGTGACGCCAAAAACGGCGAGCACACGAAGACCCTGTCGTTCGCCGAGGCCGGGCTCACCAGCCCTAACGTCCTGATCTATATGGACACGGAAGATCAGGACAATGACCTGGTTATTAACCAACTCGTCCTGACCGCCTACGACTCCAGGAACGGCGATATCCTCTTCCAGGCGTCGCTCCAGGCTCCCGTCACCTTCCCGGACGAAAAGAACGGCCAGGGCAAAGGTGACCGCACGTTCGGCCTGACGGACGACGACGCGGCCAAGCTCGCCGCCGCCCTGCTGATTGACCCGAACCTGCGCCTCGGCCTCTACGCGAGCACGAGCGACGACACGGGCTCGTTCACCAACTTCAAGCTCGGCCAGGGTCCCGCGCCCATTCCCGAGCCGGCCACGATGTTCCTGCTCGGCACGGGCCTCGCCGGCGTCGCCGCCAAGATGCGTAAGCGCCGCAAGGCAGCCAACGGAGAAGAGTAAGGCGGAACTTTTCAGGGCCGTCGTAAAGAGAGGGCCGGGGCGGGATGTGGAATCCCACCCCGGCTTTCGGCTTTTCGGGGGCCAAACAAAACTTTTCGACCGGAAGAGATTTTTCGTCTCTTTTTTGGAGAACCCGAGTCATTAGCCATTTACTATGGCTACCGAACAGGAAAGGTCGGCTGACGGAGCGGCAGGCAATCGGCGGGGACTCGCTCCCCGCTATCGAAAAGCCGGCCGCGATTTTTTTTTGCCGGGAACAAACATCTAGATTTGTTCCCGGCTTTATGCTATTTTCACTCGCCTTCAAAATTTTCTGGAAGCCGTCTGGACCAGTTCCAGTTTTCTGGAACAATCCTTCTATTGGGCCTTTAAGTAGGTCACCGCTGTCTGAAAAATTTTCGCAATTATTCCCGGCTCGCAGCCTGTCCGTGTGCCCGCCGGAGAGGGTTGAAGCTTGAAGTTTCCTTGAACGCCGCGCAATCGAACCGTAGCCCCCGGTTCTGTAAGGTGTTTTCACGATCAGCCGCTGGAGTGCCCGAAAAGATTTCGTAAGAACAAGAATGGAGGGTTATGAGCACACGTAGTCTGGGATTGTTAAAATTTGTCGCTCTGAGCGTGGCGACACTCGCCCTTTTCACATTTAGCCAGGGGGTCGCGCGGGCCGATGAAGTCACGGTCTCGGGTTTCACTAACGGCTGCTTCGGCCCCTGCGCGCCGCCATCCAGCAGCTCTCAGCAGACCGCGACCTTGCTTGGTCTGACCTACAGTAATTCCACCTTCAGCGGGACTACATCAAGCGGATTTCTGGCTATCGGCGATACGGGTCAGCCGCCCGGAACCCCGAACATCAATAACCTCGGCTCGTTTACTTTGAACAGCGTCCCCAATAATTACACCGGCCAAGCCTTTACGCTGCGGGTGACTTTCACTGCCCCGCCAGGGATCGCCGGCACTAACACTACGACCTACTCGGCCACGTTGGTTGGGAGCGTGTCGAACACTAACACGGGCGGCGTCTTCATTGATTTCGACAACACCCCCCAAGTATTCACCTTTAGCGACAACGGCGTCACTGGTTCGTTCACCTTAAGCGTCAACGACGTGTCGGTGATCGCCGGCGGGACTATCGCCCTGTCCGGCAATATTACCGGCGCACAGCAGACGGCCGTCCCAGAGCCCGCGACACTCTTCCTGCTCGGGACTGGGCTCTCTGGACTTGCCGCGGCCGCGCGCAAGCGACGGAAAGCCGGCAAGCGCGACCTGGATCAATAGAATAAATCTTCTGCTCCTTATCGAAACCACCCGCGAGCCGGCCAAGACTCGCGGGTGGTTTCGATTTTTGCGCCTATCGCAAAACCTTTTGCATCAGCGGCGTGCGCCAGAAGGCTCGTGGCGTGTGAAAATTGGTCCGCGGCGTGTCAAAGAAGGCTCGCGGCGTGCGAAAGATGGCTCGTCAGGCGTGAAAATTCATTGGCGGGGAGTCAAAATTCGCTCGCGGCGTGCGAAAGAAGGTTCGCGGCGGTGCAAAATCGGCTCGCGGGGAGTCAATATCGGCTCGTGGCGTGTTAGGGAAGGGGTGTCGGGCGCGGAAATGTAGTGGCTGAGCTTAAGGTCCGACCTTCAGGGTGCAGATTAGTGTGGGCAGGCTAAAGCCTGGACTTTGAACTGACTGAACCACCATCGCGGGAATAAATTTCTAGCATTATCCCCGGTTTTGTGCTATTTTCAGCCGCCTTTAAATTTCTGGGAGCCTTCAAGATCAGTTCCAGCTTTTCTGGAATTAGCTTTTCATTACGTTTTTATCGTCAGTACTGGAGTCTTCTCTTTCCTGGTCGCCAACCTCGTTAGGCGCGGAGGCTGTTTATCATGAAAATCCGTATCCCCGCAGCGGTCAAACCTCTGGCACTGGCCGTCATCACACTGGCCCTCTTCGCGCTCGGTCAAGGCGTGGCACGGGCCGACGAAGTCTACGTCGCAGGTTACACCAACGGCTGTTTCGGCGCGGGCTGTGGCTCGCCCAACACCAACGCAACCCAGACGGCCACGCTCCTGGGACTGACTTACACCAACTCCCAGTTCTCCGGCGTCACGGCCAGCGGCTTTCTGGCCTATGGGGGTAATCCGACCCCGGCCGGAGTCCAGAGCGTCAACAATTTCGGCTCCTTCTCGCTGGACACCTCCGCCAACGTCTATACCGGCGAGACGTTCCGCGTGAGGATTACTTTCACCGCGCCGCAGGGAATCATCCCGGACCAGAACCGCGTCTTCACCGCCGACGTGATCGGCACCGTGATGACGAACAGCGCCGGCGGCGTGCAGATTGACTTCGGCGACAACATCAACGATGTCGGCGTCCTCTTCACCTTCAACGACACCAACTGCGAGCCCAACCCGCTGCCGGGCTCCGCGCCTCCGGGCCAGCAAGTGACGTGCGGGCTGGGCTCGTTCCGTCTCAGGCTCAACGACGTTGCCATCAACCCGGGACAGATTGCATCGCTGACGGGCTTCATCGTCAGCGCCCAGCAGACCACAATCCCAGAGCCGGCGACGCTCCTGCTGCTCGGCACGGGAATGGCCGGCCTCGCCGCGAGGATGCGCAAGCGCCGCAAACAATAAGCAATAAAGCCAAAAAGTAAAAAGGTAAAAGGGAAGATGAAGAGCGCGTCTCTCGTCTTCCCTTTTACCTTTTGCCTTTCGTATCATTCCGTCAGTGCAAAGCGTCATCTCGGCAGAAAGGATGCGGGCGATTGACCGTCTGACGACGGAGCGGTTCAGCACGCCTTCCCTGCTCTTGATGGAAGCTGCGGCCGCGGCCGCGGCCCGTGCCGTCACGGCGCGCTTCCCCGCAGGCGTCGCAGGACGCCGCGTGCGCATCCTCTGCGGGCGCGGCAACAACGGGGGTGACGGGGCCGCCCTAGGGCGCGCGCTCTCGCTCGCGCGCGCGCGTGTTGACCTCGTTCTTTTTGGGCACGTCGAAGAGGCGAAGGGCGACGCCCGGACGAACTTCGAGATGGCGCGCAGGCTCTCAAGCTTCGAGGCCGGCTCGCACACGGAGCCGCCGTCACTCAGTTTCGTAGAGTGCCAATCAGTCGCCGAGTGGGAAGAGATTGCGGCTCACAGCTATGACGTTATCGTGGACGCGCTTTTTGGCACAGGACTCACGCGCCCGCTCGAAGGCGTCCATCGCCAGGTCGTAGAGCACCTGGAGCTGTTGCGCGACGCTCGCGAGCGCGCATGCGCAGACCGCCCGCTCTTCGTCTCGCTCGACATCCCCTCCGGCCTCGACGCGGACTCAGCCGCGCTCATCGGCGCGACCGTCCGCGCCGACCTGACCGTGACCTTCACGGCCCCCAAGCCCGCGAACGTGCTGCCGCCCGCGTCTCACTACAACGGCGAGTTGGTCGTCGCGCACATAGGCTCGCCGCCTTCACTGCTGGAGACGACGGGCGGGCAGCCGGGTCTCTTTCTGGTCGAAGACGTGGACGCACGCGCGTGGCTCGTCAAGACGCGCTATGCCCCGGACTCTTACAAGAACACGCACGGGCACGCGCTCGTCGTCGCAGGCTCGCGCGGCCTGACCGGCGCGGCCGTCTTGTGCGGACAGGCGGCCATGCGCTCAGGCGCTGGCCTCGTGACGATTGCGACGCCGGCCGCTACGCAGCCGGCCGTGGCCGCGCAGGCGATGCCTGAGATTATGACGGCCGCGCTTCCAGAGACGGCCGATGGCGCGGTCAGCTTTGAAGCAATCGAGCAGGTGTTGAGCCTCGCTTCACGCGCGAGCGCGGTCGCCGTCGGCCCAGGGCTTTCGAGAGAGGAAGAGAGCACGCGCCGCTTCGTGCGCGAGCTAATCGAGCGCCGCTCGACCGCGGTCGTGATTGATGCCGACGGCCTGAACGCGCTCGCGCCCTGGCCCAAAGATTTGCGCGGCTCCCGCGAGCTGCCCCTCGTGCTCACCCCGCACCCCGGCGAGATGCAGAGGCTCCTCGGCACTGACGACCGCGAAGCGCTTGCCGACCGCGTCGAGGCGGCGCGCGAGTTCGCCACCGCGCACGAGGTCTTGCTGGTCCTGAAAGGCTCGCGCACGCTCGTCGCTTCCTCGGACGGGCGCGTCTACGTCAACCCGACCGGCAATGCGGGGCTCGGCACGGCCGGCGCGGGCGACACCCTGACGGGCATCATCACAGGCTTTCTGGCACAGTCATACGGCACGCTCAAACGCGACGCCGACGCGCTCGACGCCGTCATCGCCGCAGTCTACGTCGGCGGCCTCGCCGGAGACATCGCCGCGCGTCTGAAGGGTAAACGCGCGCTCGTCGCCTCCGATATCAGCCTGAACCTGGACGCGGCGATTCGTTTCCTGGACGCGCGGGGGGAGCAGCCGTGAGCGAACAGCTTCGCCAAACCGTGCCCGCTGGCCGCTGGACTTCAAGCAGCGCCGAAGAGACTTTCGACCTCGGAGCGCGCGTCGGCTCACAGCTTGCGGGCGGCGAAATCCTGCTGCTCGACGGCCCGCTCGGAGCCGGAAAGACGATCTTCGCCAAGGGGCTGGCCCACGCGCTAGGCATAGACACGGACGAAGTGACGAGCCCGTCCTTCACGCTCGTCAACATCTACGACGAGGGACGCTTGAAGCTCTACCATATGGACCTCTACCGGCTGACGGAAGGCGCATCGGCCGCGCACGCGGTTGACCTGGACGAGCTGCTGACGGACGAGAGCGCCGTCTTCGTCATCGAATGGGCCGAGCGCATGGGGCGCTACCCCCTGCCCCCGCCCGTCTGGCACGTCTCGATTGCGGGCGACGGCGACGCCCCGCGCGACATACACATCTCACGAGTTGACACGTGATAAGAAACTTATTCCTCGCAGTCTTCCTTCTCCTACTCCCGGCCGGCGGCCCCCTCTTCGCACAGGGAGCAAACGACGGCGACCCCAGGTACAGGTCCGTGCGGCGTGAGCTGCTTAAGATGGAGGAGGAAGACCAGAGGCACAGGACGGAGATGTTCGAGTTGATGAAGAAGCTGGCCGAGCCCGGCGGCCAGCGACTGATGAACGAGTTCGTGGCGCTCACGAAGAAGCAGGACGCGCTCGACGAAAAGAACCGTCGGAAACTGGACCGCATCGTCGCCCGTTACGGCTGGCCCACAATCAGCATGGTCGGCAAGGAGGCGAGCGTGACAGCCTTCCTCATCGCACAGCACGGCGACCTGGCCTACCGTAAGAAGTATTTTCCATTACTCAAGGCGGCGGTCGCCAAAGGCGAGGCCCGCCCCGACCAGGCCGCGATGATGGAGGACGGGATACTGATGAAAGAGGGCAAGAAGCAGATTTACGGGACGGCGATGCAGACGGACGACGTGACGAAGGGGCTCCAATTGTGGCCCATCGAGAACGAGGCAGAGGTGGACGCACGTCGCGCCTCGGTCGGCCTGCCGCCGATGGCCGAATTTTTTAAAGTCATGGGAATGACGTATACTCCGCCGAAGAAGAACAAAGATTAACCTTTAAGGAGAAGAGAGAAAACATGCCATACCCGGAGATCATGATTCGCCCGATGAGGGAAGAGTTGACCAGGCTCGGCGCGGAAGAGTTGCGCACCGCCGAGGACGTTGACCGCGCGCTCACGGAACAGAAGGGGACGCTGATGGTGGTCGTTAATTCCATCTGCGGCTGCGCGGCGGGCAAGGCGCGTCCAGGCGTCGCCCTCGCCCTCAACCACAGCGTGCGCCCGGACCGCGTCGCCACAGTCTTCGCCGGCGCGGACATAGAGGCCACCGAAAAGGCACGCTCCTACTTCACAGGCTATCAGCCCTCCTCGCCCTCCATCGCGCTTTTGAAAGACGGCCGCCTCGTCTACATGATGGAGCGCCGCCAAATCGAGGGCCGCATGCCCGACCAGATCGCGGAGGAACTGACCAGGGCGTTCGACCAATACTGCGCCGACTCCGCGGCAGCTACGAATTAACGTTTGCTGGCGTGAAGAATTGTTAGGCCGATGATCTCATCCCCTTCATAGCGGATGATGACATCGTCGTCCGTCAACTCGCTGTCGGTAGCCTCCGACGGCTTCTTGAAACTGATGTAGAGAACGTCCGCCTCCGCGTCGTAGCTCGATGAGATATAGCGGTGAGGTGAGCGCATCACTGCCGGGACGATGCTTAAATATTCGGCTAAGTTTTGGAGGGCCATACCTGTTGTCTCCGGTCAAGTCGCGCCAAACGTCGCGTTAAGAAGGCTGTAATCACGAAGCCATCGTCAGCACTCGTCTCCCGGTATACTACAACAAGAGCTTTCCCAGCTTCTAGCATCCGAATCGCCAGCAGTTCGCCTGCGCCGCCTGTTACGATTCGTTCGGCGTCAATGATTGTCTGAAGCACTTCAGCACGCATCCCCACCAACTCGCTGTGTTCTTCCTCAATGTGAGCCCACCGCTCATCAGTCAAACGGATGGGGACGCCGTTGCGCGATGTTGCCGTGTCTGTCATCGAGCCTTATCTATAATCTTGTCACGACCTGAATACAAGGAATTGGCGGAAGAAATGATTACGTGCTACACCTTCTCGACCTTTTGTTAGTCCCCTTCGGCCCTGTGTTATCATCGCCGCCGATGGCTTCAGGTTCCCTCGTCAAGCTAGACACTCCCGTTGTTGAGCTGTACCGCTTCGGCATCCCGCGGTTCGGGCAGCCGACGGCGCGCAAGTTGGCGCTGGCGGTGGCGCAGGTGTCTGCGAAGGCTGACGCGACGGAGGCGACGGTCGAGGACTTGCTGAATTACCTGCCGATGCGGTACGAGGACAGGTCGAACCTGGCGCGCATCGCGGATTTGAGCGACGGCGTCGAGGCGTCTCTGGAGCTTTACGTGAGGGTGGCGGGCGGCTACCAGGTCGGGAAGAATCGTGGGCCGAAGCAGCCGAAGCTGTTCATCTTCGAGGTCACGGCGTCGGACCCCTTGCGGACGGGGAAGCCCGTGGTCGTCTGGTGGTTCGTCTCGGGGCGGCAGGCCCCGCGCATCATCGCTTACCACCGCCAGAAGCTCACGCGCGGCGCGCGCTTCATAGCCTTCGGCCAGTGGGAGTGGGACACGCGGCGCAACACCTTCGCGCTCAGACTGGGCAAGCCGGACGAATTGGAGATGCTGCCGGGCATCTGGACGCCGCCCGAGCGCGAGCTGCTGCGCCTGGCCGAAGAGAACGGCACAGGCGACGGACGCGGGGAGGGCGAGGAGGAAGCAGGCATGCTAGGCGAGGAAGGGTTTGAGGACGAGGATGAGAATGGCGCTGATCCGGCCCTGGCGGCGATTCACGTCGGGCGGCGTGTGCCTGTCTACCGCAAGCTCGGCGAGTTTCGCGCGAAGCGGCTGAGAGAGATTATGCACGCGGTGCTCGGCCTGATTGGCGACGACGCCATCACGGAGACGCTGCCCGCGGACCTGCGCTCGCGCCAGAAGTTAATCCCTCGCGCAGACGCTCTGCGCCGCATACACTTCCCCACCGAAGACGTGCCGCTCGCGGAGTACGAGCGCGCGCGCAGCCCGGCCCACCTGCGGCTCATCTTCGAGGAGTTCTTCTGGGTCGCGCTCGCGCTCGCCTTGCAGCGCGGCGAGCGCATCAAGGAGGCGAAAGGCGCGGTGATAGAGATTACAGACCGCGTCCGCCAGCGCATCGCCTCGATTCTTCCCTTCCAGTTGACGAGCGCGCAGGAGCGCGTAACAAAGCGCATCTTCGACGACATGCAGTCGGACGCGCCGATGAACCGCCTCTTGCAAGGTGACGTGGGCAGCGGCAAGACCATCGTCGCGCTGATGGCGATGCTCGCCGCGATGGAGAACAACTACCAGGCGGCGCTGATGGTCCCGACCGAAATCCTCGCCGAGCAGCATGCGCGCAACGTCAAACGCCTGCTCGCCATGACGCCCTACCGCGTCGAGCTTTTAATCGGCAGCCTGCGCGCGGCCGAGAAGCGGCGGCTCCACAAAGACCTCGCCGCGGGCGATATACATGCCGCGGTCGGCACGCACGCGCTCATACAGGAAGCGGTCGCCTTCGACAAACTCGGCCTCGTCGTGATTGACGAGCAGCACCGCTTCGGTGTCCTGCAACGCGCGGAGCTGCGCGCGCGCGGCTTCAACCCGGACGTGCTCGTGATGACGGCCACGCCCATCCCGCGCTCACTCGCCATGACGGCCTACGGCGACCTGGACGTGTCCGTCATAGACGAGCTGCCGCCCGGACGCACGCCCATCAAGACGGTCGTCCTCGGCGAAGACCAGCGCGCAGGGGTCTACAAAGGCGTCGAGCGCGAGGTGCGCGCCGGCCGCCAGGTTTACGTCGTCTACCCGCTCGTCGAGGAATCTGAGAAGATGGACCTGAAGGACGCGACGCGGATGTACGAGCAGTTGCGCGACCGCGTCTTCCCGCACTTCGCCATCGGCCTCTTGCACGGCAAGATGAAGCCCTCGGAGAAGGACGAGGTGATGCGCCGCTTCGTCGCGGGCGAGATTCAAATCCTCGTCGCCACGACCGTCGTCGAGGTCGGCGTTGACGTGCCGAACGCCTCCTTGATGGTCATCGAGCACGCCGAGCGCTTCGGCCTCTCGCAGCTTCACCAATTGCGCGGGCGTGTCGGGCGCGGGGCCGAGCAGAGTTTTTGTGTGCTTCTGACTTCGGATAAGAAGTCGAGCGTCGCGAACGAGCGGCTCGGCATCATGGAAGAGACGAACGACGGCTTTCGCATCGCGGAAAAAGATTTGGAGATACGCGGTCCGGGCGAGGTGATGGGGACGCGACAGTCAGGCTTGCCGACCTTCCGCGTCGGCAATCTCGTGCGCGACGTGCTGATTCTCGAAGAGGCACGGCGCGAGGCGGACTACTATCTGACGGAGCGGGCACGGACGCGCGAGACATCGCTTCTCATCGAGCGCGTGCGCTCGGACGCGCGCTTCGGCCTGGCGGCGGTCGGGTGAAGAAGAAGTGGGCAGCCGACAGTGGGCAGTTGATTGAGCATCGGCAATCTTGAAGGCCGGAAGCTAAGTGTCTATGCTCTGCCCGAGTGGTTTTTAACTGCCCCCTGCCCGCTGCATACTATTTTCTTATGCGAGTCATCGCGGGGTATTATCGCGGGCGGAATTTGAAGAGCCCGCCTTCGATGCAGGTGCGGCCGACTTCCGACCGCTTGCGCGAGACGCTCTTTAACGTCATCGCGCCGCGCATCGAGGGGGCACGCTTCCTGGACCTCTGCGCGGGCTCGGGCGCGGTCGGCATCGAAGCACTCTCGCGCGGGGCCGCGCACGTGACTTTCGTTGACCGCTCGCGCAAGATGTGCGGGCTCGTGGAGGCGAACCTGGACCTCTGCGGCGTGCCGGAGGAAGAGACGGAGGTCGTGATGGCGGAGGCCGCGGAGTTCTTGCGCCGCGCGTCGGCGCGCGAAGGCCACAGGTGGGACATAGCCTTCTTCGACCCGCCCTACGTGACAGACTACCTGCCCGTGCTGGCGGCCTTCGGGACTGGCACAATCTTGCAGGACGATGGCCTGCTCGTCGTCGAGCACCATCACAAGAACGAACTGAAAGATGCGGTCGGACAATTGCGCCGCTGGCGCATCCTGAAACAGGGCGACTCGGCCCTTAGTTTTTATGAAAGAGGGTAATCAGTAGTCAGTAATCAGTAATCAGCTTTAGAGCTTTTACTGACGACTGACCACTGATTACTGATTACTTCTTATGCTTGTCCTCGGAATTGAAAGCTCCTGCGACGAGACGGCCGCCGCCCTCGTGCGCGACGGGCGCGAGATGGTGTCGTCCGTCATCTCCTCGCAGATCGAGATTCACAAACGCTTCGGCGGCGTCGTGCCGGAGATTGCCTCGCGCGAGCACCTGGACAAGATTGTGCCAGTCGTCGAGGAAGCCTTCGCGCGCGCCAAGGTCACAAAGGAAGAGCTTGACGGCATCGCGGTCACGGCCGGGCCGGGGCTGGTCGGCTCACTGCTCGTCGGCGTCTCTTACGCGAAGGCGATGGCGTTCGCGCTCTCGCTCCCGCTCGTCGGCGTCAACCACATAGAGGGGCACATCTATTCGGTCGTCTTCGAGAACCCGCCGGTCGAGTACCCCGCGATGGCGCTGATAGTTTCGGGCGGACACACCAACCTCTTCCTGGTGCCGGAGCCGGGCCGGTACAGGGTGGTGGCGCGCACGCGCGACGACGCGGCGGGCGAGGCGTTCGACAAGGTGGCGAAGCTGCTCGGCCTGGGTTACCCCGGTGGGCCAATTATCGAGCGCCTCGCACGCGAGGGCGACGCGCGCAGCGTGCGCTTCAGCGTGCCGCGCATGGGAGACGGCCGCCCCGATTTCAGCTTCAGCGGGTTGAAGACCGCCGTCTCGAAGCATGTCCGCGAGACGAATCTTCGCCCGGTCGTGGGCGACGAAGCGCCGTCGCAGGAGATTAAGGACCTGGCCGCGAGTTTCCAGAGCGTCGTGGTGCGCTCGCTGGTGGGGACGATGGAGCGACTGGCCGAGGAGTACAGACCTAAAACTCTCATCGTCGCCGGCGGCGTGGCCTGCAACAACGCCTTGCGCGAGTCGTCGCGCGAAGCGGCCGCGCGGCTCGGCGTTCCCGTCTACTTCCCTTCGCCGCACCTCTCGACCGACAACGCGGCGATGATCGCGGCCGCCGGGACGGTCAAGCTACAGGCGGGCGAGCGCGCGGGGTTGGATTTGAATGCAGACGTTTCGCTGCGGTTGCAGAATCTAGATGTCGAAGACGACGCGCTGCGCCGCGGCCGCGTGCGCTACAGGTTATAAGCGCGTCAGACAAATCTCGAATCGCGGAGGACTGGAATGGGCCAAAGGCGGAAAGGGAGCGCGGACTTGATGAGCAACCGCAGAGACTTCATTCGGACCGGCGCGATTGCCGGCGTCGTCGCTTTGAGCCAGCCGGCAATCGCTTGCGCGGCGGAAAATCCTGGCACAGTCGAAAATGGACCGGCCGTCAAACCTTTCGAGCTGGAAGAGCTGACCGTCGCGGAGTTGCAGGCGGGGATGAAGTCCGGCAAGTGGACGGCGCGCTCCCTGGTCGAGAAATACCTGTCGCGCATAGAGGAGATTGACAAGCGCGGGCCGGCCGTGAACTCTATCATCGAACTCAACCCGGACGCGCAGCAGATCGCCGAGACGTTAGACAAAGAGCGCAAAGCAGGGAGCGTGCGCGGCCCTTTGCACGGCATCCCGGTCCTGATTAAAGACAACATTGACACTGCCGACCGCATGCAGACGACCGCGGGCTCGCTCGCGCTCGCGGGCTCCGTCGCGCCGAAAGACTCTTTCGTCGCGCAACGCTTGCGCGCGGCCGGCGCTGTTCTCCTCGGCAAGACGAATCTGAGCGAGTGGGCCAATATACGCTCGTCGCACTCCACGAGCGGGTGGAGCGGGCGCGGCGGCCAGACGCGCAACCCTTACGCGCTCGACCGCAATCCTTGCGGGTCAAGCTCCGGTTCCGGCGTGGCGGTCGCCTCCAACCTCGCGGCCATCGCCGTCGGCACCGAAACGGACGGCTCCGTCGTCTGCCCCTCTTCCGCCAACTCGCTCGTCGGCATCAAGCCCACGCTCGGCCTCGTCAGCCGCAACGGCATCATCCCCATCGCTCACAGCCAGGACACGGCCGGCCCCATGACGCGCACGGTCGCAGACGCCGCGGCCCTGTTGACCGTGCTGGCCGGCGTTGACACGGAAGACGCCATCACGGCTGAGAGTCGTGGCAAGGCTGCCGCCGACTACACACAGTTCCTGGACGCGAACGGCCTGAAGGGCGCGCGCATCGGCGTGCCCCGGAAATTCTTCGGCTTCAGCGACCAGGTGGACAAGTTAATCAACGAGGCCATAGACGTGATGAGAAAGTCTGGCGCGATAATCGTTGACCCGGCGGAGATAGAGACGGCCGGCAAGTTCGACGACACGGAGCTGGAAGTGCTGCTCTACGAGTTGAAGGCCGATTTGAACAAGTACCTGGCCTCGCTCGGGCCGCGCGCGCCCGTCCGCTCGCTCAAAGAGGTCATAGAGTTCAACGAACGGAATGCGGCGCGCGAGATGCCCTACTTCGGCCAGGACCTTTTCGTCAAGGCCGAGGCCAAGGGGCCGCTGACAAGTAAGGAATATCTGGAAGCGCTCGCCAAGAATCAGAAGCTCGCCGGCCCGGAAGGGATTGACGCGGCGATGTCGAAGCACAAGCTCGACGCGATGGTCGCGCCCACTGGCGGCCCACCCTGGCCCACAGACCTCGTCAACGGAGACCACTTCACAGGCGGCTACTCGACGCCTTCGGCCGTCGCAGGCTACCCGCACATCACAGTCCCCGCGGGCTACGTCCACGGCCTGCCCGTCGGCGTCTCCTTCTTCGGCCGTGCCTACAGCGAGCCGACGTTGATAAAACTGGCTTACGCCTACGAGCAGGCGACGAAGCTTCGGCGACCGCCGCGCTTTCTGCCGACCGCCGACTTAAAGGGACTGTGATGAATTACATCGTCCGGGTCGAGGAGAACTCTCACTACATGGACGAGTCCGAGCGGTACACGCTCGGCGAGTTCGAGGACGCCGAATCTGCTCTCGCTGCCGCGAAGAAGGTCGTGGACGACGACTTGAATTCTCTCTACGGCGCAGGCATGACGGCCGACGAGCTTTACAGGCATTACACCAGCTTCGGGCACGACCCTTACATCGTCTCGTCGGACGATAGCTGCCAGTTCTCTGCGCGGGATTATGCGGCGGAGCGTTGCCGCGAGATTTGCGGAGGGCGAGCCTGAGAACTAGCACCCTGAAGATTACAAGAGCCGCTTTGCCTGCGAGGGGCAAAGCGGCTCTTTGTGCCGGTGGGCTGCGAGGCGACGCTCAAACGAGCACCATGCTCCTACCGGCGAACGCGCGCGACCTGTGACCCTTCAGGCCGCATCAAAATATTCCGGGCGAACATCATCGGCTTCCGCGCGTCGAGCACGACGGTGACCACGTCGCCTTCGCGCAGGTCTTGGAGCGAGATGACCTCGCCGTTCATTATCACCTTCGTCCCCTCGCGGTCCACGGCTATAACGTGCTCCACGCCCGTGCGCGCCATCACAGAGACGTGCGCCTCCGCCACCTCTACCACTCTCGCCTCGACGATGCGCGTGTCCGTGTCATCGTCGTCGCGCAGGGGCGCGGCCTGAATCCCGATTGAAAAGAACGTGAGCATCATTGCCGCCATCAAGACCGCGAGGGGTTTACGTCTCATCGTTCGCTCCTTCACTCCGTACTGACGTACCGTTGCCAGGGTGATTACGTCACGACCAAAGAGCAACCGATATGCCGCGCGCCGATGCTTCCACGGGCGCGGACTTTAATGCTTGAAGCCAAAAGGAAAAGTCTGTTTCTTGCAGGAAGGTTGCCGCACGCGCTGTGAACTCTAACAGTTCACGCGCCCGCGCGCCTGTCCCGTTCGCTTGTACGATTGCGGGACGCCGGGAGGAAGAAGAACGCGCTAGGCGGAAGGCAGAAAGACTCGTTGTTTTCTGCCTTCCGCCTTCCGCCTACTGCGTTCCTGATTTCTCTATAGCTGATTTCAGCCGAAGATGTTTCGGACCTTGTCCATCAGCCCTTTGTCTTCGAGGTCTTTGGTCTCGACCTCTGAGAGCTGTTCGAGGAGGCGGCGCTGCTCGCGTGTCAAGGTGGTCGGGGTGACGACCGTGACGGAGACGAAGAGGTCGCCGCGGCCGCGCCCCCCCAGCACCGGCATGCCGTGCCCCTTCAGGCGGAAGACTGTGCCAGTTTGCGTGCCGGCGGGAATTTTCACTTGCTGCTGGCCGCCGAGCGTCTGCACGTTCAACTCGGAGCCGAGCGCGGCCTGCGCGAAAGTTATCGGCACAGACGAGTAGAGGTTGCTCCCCTGCCGCTCGAAGTGCTCGTGCTCGGAGACGTGTATGACGACGTAGAGGTCTCCGGCCGAGCCCCCTTGCGTGCCCGCCTCGCCCTCGCCCGCGATGCGCAGGCGCGAGCCGGTCTCGACGCCCGCCGGAATCTTGACCTCCATACTCTTCTCGCGCTCGACGCGTCCCGCGCCCTTGCACGCGTCGCACGGCGTCTTGATGATGCGCCCCGTTCCGCGGCACGAACCGCAGGTGCGAGCCACGGAGAAGAAGCCCTGCTGATAGCGGACCTGGCCCGCGCCGCTACAGGTCGAACAGGTCTCCGGCTGTGTGCCTTCGGCCGCGCCAGAGCCCTTGCACTTATCGCAGGTCTCCAGGCGCGGGATGCGCAGTTGCGCCGTCATCCCCCCGGCCGCGTCTTCGAGCGATATTTCCAGGTCGTAGCGCAGGTCCGCGCCGCGCTGCGCGGCACTCGCCCTGCGGCCAGAGCCCGAGCGCGCGCCGAACACGTCGCCGAAGCCGAAGAGGTCGCCGAGGATGTCCTCTATGCCGCCGAAGCCGGGCGCGCCCCAGCCACCAGAGGCCGCGCTGCTTGAGACGCCCGCGTGGCCGAAGCGGTCGTAACGGCGGCGTTGGTCCGCGTCCGAAAGGACCGTGTAAGCCTCCGCGGCCTCCTTGAATTTCTCCTCGGCCGCGGCGTCGCCCGGATTCTTGTCCGGGTGATACTTGACCGCGAGCCTGCGATAGGCGCTCTTGATCTCCTGCTCTGTGGCCGTCTGGCTGACGCCCAGCACTTCGTAATAGTCGCGTTTACTCATCCCTGATTAAATAATTCCCTTTCAAAATTCTCGCAGCATTATAAGCAACAAAGCCCCGACGAAGTAAAGTCTGAAGTCAGAGGCTCGTCGCTTGACTTCAGACTTCCAGACGCAAAGATTTTTGGCCCGGTCACTCGCCGGGGAGATTCATCATCACGTTCGTCAACTCGGTGGCGAAGTGCTGTACGATATCTATGGCCTGCTGAATCTGTTCTATGTTCTCGGAGGTCGCGGCCTCCTCGCCCATCGCCAGCGCCTGCTGGCCGCTCTTGCGCTCCTCGGCCGAGAGCGAGCCGCCGAACTCCACGAAGGCGCGGCGCGTGTTACGCACCAGGGTGTCGAGCTTGTTGCGCAGCCCTATGACCTCCTTGGCTCGCCGGTCTGTTTCGACGGAAGTCTCTGCTTCGACTATCAGGCGGCTGATCTCGTCGGGCGAGAGCCCGGAGGTCGGCGTGACGCGCATCTGCTGTTCGCGGCCCGTGGTCTTGTCCTTGGCCGAGACGGAGACGATGCCGTTGGCGTCCACCTCGAAGGAGACTTCGATCTGCGGCGTGCCGCGCGGGCTTGGCGGGATGCCGACCAACTCGAACTTGCCGAGGCTGCGGTTCCCTTCGGCGATCTCGCGCTCGCCTTGCAGGATGTGAATCTCGACCGAAGCCTGGTTGTCAACGACGGTCGTGAACGTCAGGCTGTTCCTGAGCGGGATGGTCGAGTTGCGCTCGATGATTTTCGTAAACAGCCCGCCGCGCGTTTCGAGGCCGAGGCTCAAGGGCAGCACGTCGAGAAGAACTATGTCCTTCACGTCGCCCGCCATCACGGCCCCCTGAATCGCCGCGCCCATCGCCACCACTTCGTCCGGGTTAATCTCGGACGACGCGTCCTTGCCGAAAATCTCCTTGACTGTCCGGCCTACAATCGGCGAGCGCGTCTGCCCGCCGACGAGAATCACCTTGTCTATGTCCGTTGGCTGTAGCTTCGCATCCCAGAGCGCCTTCTGGCAGGGCTCTATCGTCTGCTCGACCAGGTCCGCGACGAGCGACTCGAACTCGTCGCGCGTCAGGGTCTTGTTGAAGTGCTTCGGACCCGAAGCGTCCGCCGCGATGAAAGGCAGGTTGATGCTCGTCTCGCTGACGGACGATAGCTCGCACTTGGCGCGCTCGGCCGCCTCCTTCAGACGCTGCAACGCGAGGCGGTCTTCTCTTAAATCAATCCCCGTCTCCTCGCGGAACTGCTCGGCCATCCAGTTGATGATGCGGTCGTCGAAGTCCTCGCCGCCGAGGAAAGTGTTGCCGGAAGTCGAGAGCACCTCGAAGACGCCGTCGTTGATTTCGAGGATGGAAACATCGAAGGTGCCGCCGCCGAGGTCGTAGACCGCGATGCGCTCGGAGTCTGTCTTCCCTAATCCATAGGCGAGTGCGGCCGCGGTCGGCTCGTTGATGATGCGCTCGACTTTGAGGCCGGCGATCTTGCCGGCGTCCTTGGTCGCCTGACGCTGCGTGTCGTCGAAGTAGGCTGGGACGGTGACGATGGCTTCGGTGACGGCCTCGCCGAGAAAATCTTCCGCCGCGGTCTTGAGGCGTTGGAGGACGATGCCGGAGATTTCGGGCGGGCTGTAGGTGCGCCCCTGGACGCGGATGCGCGCGTCGCCGTTCTGCGAGTCAACGATCTCGAAGGCAGAGGTCTCGCGCATGCGCTGCGACTCCTGCGAGTTGTACTTGCGTCCGATGAGCCGCTTGACGGCGTAGACGGTGTTGGCCGCGTTGGTAACGGCCTGGCGCTTGGCGATTTGGCCCACCAGGCGCTCGCCCTTGTCCGTGAAGCCGACCACCGTCGGGGTGGTTCGCCCGCCCTCTTTGTTCGGCACGATCTGGACCGCGCCGCCTTCCAACACGGCGACGCAGCAGTTGGTCGTCCCCAAATCAATTCCGATGACTTTGCCCATAGTTTTAAAAGTGATGAGTAATAAGTGATAAGTGATAAGTGAAAGAAAGCAGGTTTTTACTCATCACTTATCACTTATCACTATCTCGTTGCTACTTTGACGATGGCCGGCCGGAGGAGCTTCTCGCCGAGGCGGTAGCCCGGCACGATCTCCTGTATGACGGTGTCGGGCTCGTATTCCTCCGTCTGCTCCGTGACGACGGCCTCGTGGATGTGCGGGTCGAAGCGGTGGCCGAGCGCGGCTACGGGCTGTAGGCCGAGACCTTCGAGCACGGTATTGAGCTGCTTGTAGATCAGCTCGACGCCGCTCAGGAAGTGGCGAAACTCCTCGGACTCGTTGGCCTGCAAAGAGCCCTCGGCGTCGAGAGCGCGCCGCAGGTTGTCGAGTACGGGCAAGAGCTTACTGACCACGTCGCCGACCATCCGGTTGTAACTCTCGTTGCGGTCGCGCTCCATACGCTTGCGGTAGTTATCAAAATCCGCCTGCCGGCGCGCTAAGGTCTCGCGCAGTTCCGCGCGCTCTGCCTCGACACGCTTCAGCTCCGCGCGCGTTGCGATCAGTTCGGCCAAAACTGGGCCAGTCGCCTCGGGGTTGCCGCCCGCGGTCTGCTGCTGTTGGGTCGGCGCGGCCTGGTGCTGGTCTTCGCGCCGCTCGGGCACTTCATTTCGCGGCGGCCCGCCGGCCGTGTCGCGGTCGTCTGCGCCTTCGTCTTCCGGCCCACGGTCAATCCGACGTTTCATCTCCGTTGCGTCCTCGTAACTGGACTCGCGCCCCAAGTCTTCCGGCGTTTGCCCGCCTCTGTCCGAAGTGTCCTCGGCCCCAGGCTCGTCGTCGTCGCCGCCCCTTGCGCGCAGCTTCTCGTCGTCAACGAAATGCACTGGGATGCGGTTGGCCTTCTGTCCTCTCTTATCTACCATCACTGGTCAGTTACCCTCCCTGGGTGTTGCGCGCCTCCGAAAGCCCGCGCGTCCGGTTCGATTCTGGCTCAAGCCGTGCCTGTGTCCTCGCGCAGCAGTTGCTCGATTTGGCGGGCCATGTAGTTGACGACGGCCATCATGCGCGCGTACTCGATGCGCATCGGCCCGACGACGCCGAGCGTGCCGGCGATCTCCGAGCCGATCCAGTAGGGCGCGGTAATCAGCGCGCAGTCGTGCATCGAAGTGATGGCATGCTCGCGCCCGATGACGACGCGCACCTCGCCGGGCAGAGACTTGTCGCGCTCCACGCACTCGTTGAGGATTTTGACGAGGCGCGACTTCTCCTCAAAGGTGCGGAAGAGTTCGCGCATCCGCTCGGCGTCGGCGAAGTCCGGTTTGGCTAGAATGTTCGACGCCCCGTCAACGTAGACCTCCGCCCCGCCAGCCTCCTCGCCTTCGAGGCTGCGGTCGCAGAGCATGATAGCGTTTCGGAGCAGGCGGTCGTAAAGCGCCTTCTCCTCCCGCATCAATTCCACTATCTCCGCGCGAATCGCTAACAGGCTCTTGCCCCCGAACTCCGTGTTCAGGTAACGCGCCGTCTGCTCAAGCTCCTCCTGCGTCAGAGCCTCGTCAATGCGGATGACTTTGTTATGGACCAGATTCGGAGCGGAGACGAGCACGACCAGGATGCGATTGTCCGCCAGTTGCAGAAACTCTATGTGTTGCAGCCGGTGGTCTGCGAGCGTGGGCGAGACGACGATGCCGACGTTTTCCGAAAGGGCCGAGAGCGCGTGCGAGACCTTGCCCAGGAGGCGCTCTGGCGCGCCGCCCGTCTCGTGCTGCAAATTTTTTAGGAGCGAGTTGATTGCGGCCAGGTCCGCACGCGACAGGCGCGTCTGCCCTAGCATGTGGTCAACGTAGAAGCGGTAGCCCTTGTCCGTCGGGACGCGGCCCGCGGAAGTGTGCGGCTGCTCGACGAGTCCCGCCTCCTCCAACTGGCCCATCACGTTGCGGATGGTAGCGGAACTCCAGCCGGCGGCGTGCGCGAACCTGTCGGAGATGGTGCGCGAGCCGACGGGCTCGCCCGTCACCAGATGCTCCTTGATGATGGCAGACAAGACGGCCTGCCCGCGCGGGTCGGTCGGGTACAAATTTCCTGCCTGGGAGGTAGAGATGCGGCTGACCATCCGTCTTCCAGATGCGGCGCGGCCGTTGGCCTTCAGCGATTAATTTTAGGGGAGCGCGCCGGCTACTAAAAATTGAATATCACTGCCACCCCGGACTGTCAACAATTCTTCTCGGAATCACCGGCGGGCAGGCTTAGACTTCCGTTTCAGAGTATAACGGATTGTGTCAGGGCGCGGCAAACATTCCTTATTTTTAATTGTGGCTTAGTTTGAATACCGTAGGAACTCCCCGGCGGGCCACGAAGCGGGCGGGGGTAAACCGCCCTTCCCGACCTGAGAGACTGTGTGGCTTGAATGCTTCAAGAAACCCCGGCCGGATTGAAACATGAAGAGAGGACGGCCACCCTGAATCATTCAAGGCTAAGTGATTGGCAGGTCTGGAAGGAGGGGCTTGCCCCCGCCGTCTGGCCCTGAAGTTTCAAGTTCCCAGCCTCAACCTTGAGTCTCCGAGTCTCAACGATGGAGTTCCGAGTCTCACCGTTGAGCCTCAGAGACTCAACGGAGAGTCTCGGACACTCACCGTTGAGACTCAAGGACTCAACGGTGAGACTCCAAGGCTCATCGTTGACTCTCTGAGAGTCAACGATGGGCTTTGAAGAGTCAACGATGAGTCTTGAAGAGTCAAAGTTGAGGATCAAAGACTCTCCGTTGAGACTCGGAGACTCAACGATGAGCCTTTGAACCTCAAAATATGGCCTTTTTACTGGAATCCTGGGGTTCAGAGCCACCATTTCCCGTAGAGATTCAATTTCGGACACGCCTGCCGAGGAATTGCTCGCTAACACGGTCTAATCCGTCGCCCTCCTTGCGTTTAGCCCGGCCCGGCGAAAGAATTATCCCCGTTTTTCAACTTAAACTGTTCTCATTTATAGGTTTAACCGGGGCGAAATTTTCTTCTTCTGCCGCCCTCCGACCGCGCCTTCGGGTCAGGCCATGAGTTTTCAACAGCTTAGCCGCTCGCCCGAACGACCTCATTGACGCGCCCGGCGGCCGGCCCGTAATATCAAGCCGAGTCGAGCTACCCCGCAGGCAAGATGCTTCCACAAGTCTCGTGGCAGCTCCTTCTCTACGGCGAACACGCGCCGCGGCCGCACGTCTCGTAGGTCTAAAGTTTCGGCGATGCCACCATCTCAGAGCCATCTCAGCGCCCTTTTCACTGAGGCTTTTCGACAGCTCGGCCGGAACCGCCCTGTGCCAGAAATCGAAGTCCGCTTCTACCCCTACGCCGGCATCAGCCACAAGATTCGCCTCCGCTCGGGCCGCGTTTACGTGCGCATCTCCGACATCTTCGAGAAGGCCCCGCCCGAGGTCCACCGCGCCATCGCCTACATCCTCGTCGCGCGCCTGCTCGGCAAACGCACGCCCGAAACACACGAGCGCGTCTACAGAGCTTACGCCTACTCGCCGCAGGTCCTGCGAGCGCTCGACCTCGCTCGCCGCCAGCGCGGCCGCAAAGTAGTCTCGTCGGCGCGCGGCCGCGTCTACGACCTGGACAAGCTCTTCCAGAGACTCAACCGCCGCTACTTCGACGGCGAGATTGAGAAGCCCGTCTTGACCTGGTCGCAGCGCCGGACGCGCAGAATTCTGGGCCACCACGACGCCGCGCACGACACCATCGTCATCAGCAAGACCCTGGACGACCGCGAAGTCCCGGAGTGGTTCGTAGAGTACGTGCTCTACCACGAGATGCTCCACATCAAGCACCCTGCGCGGCTCATCAAGGGCCGCCGCCGCCACCACACCAACGCCTTCCGCGCCGAAGAGCAGCGCTTCCCCTACTACGAAGAGGCACAGCGCTGGCTCGAAATGGTCGCGCTCAAGCGCCACGTCCCGCGCGCCCGCGCCGCCTGAGATTTTCCGGGAACTTCCAAAACGGTTAAGCGTAATAACCTGGCAGGTAGGTAGGCTCCAAGAGAGAGCGGGCCGGGCATCAAGGGAAAACGTCAATCCCTCCGACGTTGACCGAACGTGCCCGACCCGCTCTTGGTTTTTCTGCATGACTTACAATTTTTCGTCCCTTATGTCACTATGCCTTCCACGAATCGCCATCTGAGATTCTGAATCATGATCGAGGAGCAGAGCCACATGACCGACAACGTTTTCAAAGGGGTCGAGATCGTAGGGACTTCCGACCAGAGCTTCACGCACGCCATAGAGATCGCCGTCAAGCGCGCGCGCCAGACCTTGCACAACCTCTCCTGGTTCGTCGTCACAGAGCAGCGCGGCGGCTTGCAGGAGGGCCGCCTCGAATACCAGGTCACGCTGCGCGTATACTTCAAGCTGGACAAGGCCGACAGCACAGACACGGCCGGTGAGGGCGGGGCCGAACGCTCCGCGCCGAGCACTGGACAAACCCCGTGAGCGCCCGCTAGACTACGCAGTTTGCTGACCACGCCCCGGCGTTCTCTATAGGGGACGCGCCCGCGGGCGAGCCCAGCCAACCCTTATTCTTTAAGACGGAGATTAATCTTCCTTTATGGCAATTCCCGCAACACAGATTCGGCGCGGCATGGTCATCGTCTTCGAGGGCCAGCCCTGCAAGGTCGTAGAGTTCCGCCACCACACGCCCGGCAACCTGCGCGCGATGGTGCAGACTAAGCTCAGGAACATCCGCACTGGCTCAAGCTTCGAACACCGCTTCCGCTCCGCGGACACAGTCGAGCGCGCCTCGCTCGAACAGCACGAGATGGAGTACCTCTACTCGGACGGCTCGCAGCACCATTTCATGAACACGGAGAACTACGAGCAGATCGGCCTCGGCGAAGACGACCTCGGCGACGCGGCGCAGTGGCTGATGCCCGGACTCAAGATTCAGGTCGAGTTCTACGAGGGCGCGCCCATCGGAATAGACCTGCCCGACTCGGTCGAGCTGACCGTGACCTCGACGGAGCCGTCCTTGAAGGGCGCGACCGTCTCGAACGTCAACAAACCCGCGACGCTCGAAAACGGCGTCACTATCACGGTCCCGCCCTTCGTCAACGAAGGCGACCGCATCCGCGTCTCCCCCTCCGAAGGGCGCTACATCGAGCGGGCCAAATAAAGCAGTGACGAGTGACGAGTGACGAGTGACAAGTTAAAGCGTTTTGCTCGTCACTCGTCACTCGTCACTTGTCACTTATGTACTTCCTTTACAGCTTCCTTCTCACCCTCGGTGTCGTCGCGCTCCTGCCGCGATTCATCTGGGATGCTCTTCGTCACGGGAAATACGTGACGGGTTTGGGGGAACGTTTAGGAAGACTGCCGGCAATCGAGACCGGGGGGCGGCCCGTCGTCTGGCTGCACTGCGTGTCGGTCGGCGAGACACAGGCCGCGCGCCCTCTCGCCCGCGCCATCCTCGAACGCTTCCCTTCTCACGCCCTCGTCGTTTCGACCACGACCGCCGCGGGCCAGCGCGTCGCGCGCGAAGTCTTCCGCGAGGAAGCGGCGGCCGTCGTCTACTTCCCCTTCGACTGGGCCTGGGCCGTGCGCCGCTCACTCCGCCAGGTCAACCCTGCGGCCGTGCTCATCATGGAGACGGAATTGTGGCCCAACTTCCTGCGCGAGTGCCGCCGCCGCGCAGTCCCCGCGGCCGTCGTCAACGGCAGACTTTCTGAAAAATCCTTCCGCCGCTACCGCCTCGTGCGCGGCTTCACGAAACGCATCGTCAGCGACCTGACGCTGGCGCTCATGCAGACGGACGCGGACGCCGAACGCATGCGCGCCCTCGGCCTCGCGCCCGGACGCGTCTTCGTCTCGGGCAACGTGAAGTTTGACGGCGGAGATAACGACGGGAACGGCCGTCAACTGACTGAAGACTTGCGCGCGCGTTTCCGTTTCGACGGCGCGCGCCCGCTCGTCGTCGTCGCCAGCACGCACGCGCCCGAGGAGCGCATCGCCCTCGAAGCCTTCAAACAGTTGCGGACGACGCCTGGGAACGATCAAGTCAGACTGCTCATCGCGCCGCGACACCCGGAGCGTTTCGGTGAAGTGGCGGCGCTCTTGGAGGCGTCGGGCCTTCGCTGGTCGCGCCGCTCGGGGGCACAGTCGCAACAGGACGCGGACTGCGACGTGCTGCTCCTGGACTCGATTGGGGAGTTGCGCGCCGTCTATCCTCTCGCCGGAGTCGTCTTCGTCGGCGGGAGCATCACGGCGAACGGCGGGCACAACATCCTTGAGCCCGCCGCGGCCGGCGTTTGCACCGTAACCGGCGCACACACCTTCAACTTCAAGGCCGTCGTGGAGGCTTTCCTTGAAGCCGGCGCGCTCGTGCGGCTTCCTGCTCTTTCCGAAAGCGAGGCGCCGGCCGCGCTCGCCAACGTCCTCGGCGAATTACTGGCGGACGAGGGGCGCAGGAGAATTCTGGGCCAACAGGCGCGCGCCGTACTTGAGCAGAATCGCGGCGCGACGGCGCGCACGGTCGAGTTGCTCGCGGGGCTTTTCGCGGTCCCTGCGGACCCGGCGACCCTGCCCGAGACAAAGAGCGCGAGCGGGGCCGCAACGCGCGTCTCCGCATGAAAGGCGCTTCAGGCATCATCCTCGCGCCCGTGGGCGTGCTCTACAGCGCGGTTACGCGTGCGCGTTTAGCCCTCTACCGCCGCGGCGCACTTCGCGTTCACAAAACCAACGCGCCCGTCGTCAGCGTCGGCAACATCACGACGGGCGGCACGGGCAAGACTCCGCTCGTCGAGTGGGTCGCGCGCGCAGCCGCTCGCGAGGGGCGCAAGCCCTGCGTCCTGACGCGTGGCTACGGGCGCGAAGATGCGGGCAAGCGAGTTCTGGTCTCGGACGGCGAGCGCATGCTCGCGGACGCTCGCGAGGGCGGCGACGAGCCGCGCCTGCTCGCTGAGAATTTAAGGGGAGTCGCGGCGGTCGTGAGCGACCGAGACCGCGTGAGTGCCGCGCGCTGGGCCGCGGAGCATCTGAAGAGCGACCTTTTCATCCTCGACGACGGCTTCCAACACCTGCGCCTCGCGCGCGACCTGGACCTCGTCGCCGTTGACGCGACGAATCCCTGGGGCGGCGGGCGACTTCTCCCGACGGGCCGCCTGCGCGAGCCGCTCGCGGGGCTCGGGCGCGCGGACCTCATCATCCTCACGCGCACGGAGCAAGCGGCCGACGCCCACTCGCTACGCAAACAGGCCGAGCGCCTGAGCGGCGGTCGCCCAGTCATCCTCTCCCGCACACGCACGAAGGCCGTCCGCTTACTCGATGAAACGATGGTGACGGGTAACGATCTCGAAGCTCCTTCTCATCCCTCATCTCTCATCCCTCATCCCTTCGCAGCGTTCTGTGCCATAGGTAACCCGTTGGCGTTCTTCGCGCACCTGCGCGCCGATGGGTTCACGCTTAATCACACGCGTACCTTCCCGGACCATTACGTTTACAAACAATCGGACGTTGACGCGCTCGTTAACGAGGCGAAGCGGCGCGGCGCGTGCGCGCTCGTGACGACGGCGAAGGACGCCGTCAAGCTGCGCTCGCTCAACTTCGAGCTTCCGTGTTACGTGCTGGAAATCGAACTCACGTTCGACGACGAAGAGAAATTAACAGGCATGCTCCGCGAAGCGATGGGCCGTAGCTGATTCAAGGGAGCACGGGAGCGCCGGGGGCCGCGCCCGAAGGTTTCTCTGTGCTCGGCGGGGGCAGCGTCGGTTTAGGCGTCGCCTCTTTTTTCGGAGTCGGCGACGGCGGGGGCGGCGGCTCGTCGTCGTTCTTCTCGGGCGTGGGCGTGGTGTGCGGCGGCGGAAGGTCTGGCCGCTGGTTGCTGTTCTTGGTCGGAGACGGGCTGGGCTCCGGCGTCCCTTCCGTGTTTTCGTTCGCGGGCTTGGCGTTGCGGTTCTCCGTCTCGCCGCCCGAGGTTGGGCCAATATTCGTGTTGATGTTCGCGCCCGGCTGGGTGTTCGCGTCCGGGCCGGGCGCCGGCGTGGCGCTGGGCGCGATGTTACGCTCGCCCTCGCCCGTGGGTGTACCCGCGGGCTGCACGGGCTGGCCCGCAGGGTCAATCGTCAGCGGCTGAGAGTTGTCGTTCGTCGTGGGCTGCGAGGTCGAGTTGCGCGTCAGCGCGAAGACGACGGCGAAGATGACTAAGAGCCCGATGACAGCCGGAATCATGATGCGCCAGGGGTTGAAGTCCGACGGCGGCGCGGCGGCCGCCACGGCGGGGTCGTCCGGCACGATGCTTATTATCTCTGACTCGACGACGGCTGGCTTCTTCTCTTCCCTGGCCCTGACAACGGTCTCCTCGTCGCGATCCTCGTTGTGCGTGTTGCGCGGCGCTTCGTTCGAGCCCGTCGGGACGACGATGCGGTGTGTCGAGCGCTCGGGCGTGCCGGCTGTGACGGCGGCCTTCGCTGCCGTCTGTTCCTCGGCCGCCGCGGCCAGGTCTTCGGAAAGCTCGGCGACAGTTTGATAGCGGTCTTCGGGCCGCTTCGCCATCGCGCGCGTGACGACGCGCCCGACGGCCACCGGCAGGTCCTTGCGCTCTTCGAGCACGGAGGGTGGAGGCTCCTGCAAGTGTTTCATCATGATCGCCGTCGGCGACTCGCCCGTGAAGGGCACGTGGCCGACGAGCATCTCGTAAAGGATGACGCCGAGGCTGTAGATATCCGAGCGCGAGTCAATCTCCGCGGCCTGCGAGCACTGCTCGGGCGACATGTACTGCGGCGTGCCGATAATCAGGTTCGGCGCGGTCAGCGCGGGGTCCTGGCCCACTTTCTCCGTGATCTTGGCGATGCCGAAGTCGAGCACTTTGGCCCAGTCGCCCCCGGCCACGTCTATGAGCATGATGTTGTCACTCTTGAGGTCGCGGTGGACGACGCCGACGGCGTGCGCGGCTTCGAGCGCGCCGCAGACCTGGCGTATGATCTCGACGACGCGCGGCAAGGGCATCGCCTCATCGCTGTGAATGACCTCCTTGAGCGTGCGGCCCTTGAGGTATTCCATGACGAGGAAGACGACTCCGCTCTCGTCCTCGCCGAAATCCGTGACCGTGAGCGCGTGCGGGTGCGAGATGCGCGAGGCGGCCTTGGCCTCGCGCGTGAAGCGGGCGACGATCTTGTCGTCGGCCGCGAGCGCAGGGTGCAGGACCTTGATGGCGACGATCTTGTCCATCAGGACGTGCGTCGCGCGGTAGACGGCACCCATCCCGCCTTCGTTGATTAATTCCTCAATGCGGTATTTGCTGGCGAGCGTCTGCCCGATGAGCGGGTCTTCGGTCCTCTCCAGCACCGTGCCGTCAGCCGGACACAAAGTGTTCGCGTTCTCGAACTCCCTGCCACACTTCGGACACTTTTTCATCAATTCGTTTACGCCTCGCCGCCACGTCTGGATGAGTTTGAACCCGAGCGTACCATACAGCTTCCGCCGCGCGCAATGACAACAAATTAACCGCCCGCGCCAAAGAAAGGGAGACGACCGCGACGCGCCGTCTCCCTCTACTTACGGCATCAGAGCCGGGCGAGTTTAGTAAAAAACTCTCACCCTGAAGAAGCCGTTGTTGTCGCCGTAGTCGTTGTCGTTGACCATCAGGATAAGCCTCCCGCTTTCGGGCACCGTGACGGTCTGCGTACTCCCTATGTAGAACGGCCTCGTTTGCCCGTAGTTAGTCCGTATATAACCGACGAGCGAGCCGAAAGCGGCGTCGCGCATAGGGTAGTTCTCGCCGCGCTTATCGTAATAGCGGTTGCCCTCGGGCGAGATGGCGTCCGTCCCGCGTGAGTAAACGGAGCCGCCGGCGCTGAAGCTAACACGGTCGCCGGCGCGCAAGTCTATGCCCGTGTCCGTCTCGCGCGAGTTGGCGTTGACCTGCACGTACTTGTCGTAACCCTGCGTGCCAGAGAGTCCGCCCGTGCCGTCCGTGCCCGGCTGCGTGGTCTGCGAAGGGGTGCTCACGAGCCGCACGTTGAACTGCCCGGCGTTGTCGCTGTAGTCATTGTCGTTGATGAGCAGGAAGAGGCGTCCCTCGACCGGCACGTTCAATGTCTGAGAGCTGCCGACGGCGAACGGCTGCGTGATCTGACCGTTCGGCGTGCGTATGTAGCCGATGAGCGCGCCGACGCCCAAGTTCGCTACGGGGTATGTCCCGACGATGGAGCCGAAACCGACGCGGGGGAAAGCCGCCGTCTGGCGACACGTCGCCGACGCGCCGGCCGGCCGTGACCGTGCCGGTCGCGGTGACGTTCACCTGGTCGCCGACGCGCACGTCGAGCCCGGTGTCAGTCCCGCGCGACGTGCCGGGGACGGTGACGTTGACTGCGCGCGCGCCGGGCACAATACCGCCGTTGTCAGGCAGCGGCGGCTGGCCGTCCGGCGTGCGCTCGCGCCGCCGCACGCGGCCCGTTTGGGTCTGCGTGTAGTCCGGCTCATACACGTTGTCGTAGAAGTTGTCGTCGTTCCGGTTGCCCGAGACCCGCTCGATGGCTCCGATGTCGCGGTAGATGCGCGCCGTGAAGGCGCGGCTCGCGTCGTTGTAGTTCTGGCGGTTGGCCGTCAGGTAGAGTCTCCCGTCGCGGTCGGCCGTGAACTCTTTGTCCTCCCCGATCAAAAAGATGGGCGAGGTCGAGTCCTCCCCGATGGTGCCGATCAGCGCGCCTTCGGGTGCGCCTGGGAGCGGCAGGTTCCGCGTGGTCGGGGTGATCCCGGCGGGTGTGATGCGCGCGTTGGTGGTTGTGATCTGGATGTAGTTGCCGGCGCGGACGCGCACGGTCTCGCCGCGCTGCAAGTCCACGCCCGTGTCCACCCAGTTCGGCCCGAGTTCGACCCGCACGGTGCGCATCACGTAGCGTGCGTCGGCCAGGTTGCGCCCTTCAATCTCCATGCGCTGAATGCTGCGTGGGTGAATGAAGATGATGTCGCCGACTTCGCCTGAGCCGGTGAACCTGGTGCGGTTGCTCTGCTGCTCGGTCTGCATGGTGGCCGGCGGGTCCAGATGTTCCGTCAGGCGGACGGCGAAGCGCCCGTTGACGAAGCCGAGCACGGTGCAGCGCACGGTGCGCCCGTCGCGCAGGGTGATGGTGTCGGCCGCCGCGAGCGACGCGGCCACAATGGTAACAACGAAAGCGAGAATTAATTTTCTCATCAGTCTAATCCTCCCTCGGCCGTCCACCGGCCAGAGAATTTTTGATATTTCGGGCAAGGAGAGATTTCACCGTCTGTGCGAGTTGGCAAGGATTATGCCAGATGAGGCCGGCGCGCGGGTGCAATTTATTTACAAATTAATTGGGATTAAAGGGCAAAGGGCGGCCGCGGCGTATTGCGCCGATACGCCGATAGCCGAAAACATACAGAAAATGCGGGCGAAAACACCATTTCGTCTCCGCCCGCACCTCTGATTTTGACTTGAGACTAAAGCCTCGCGAAGACGATCACGAGCGCGAAGAGCACCAGCGACTCGATCAGCGCCAGACCAATAATCATCATGATCTGGATGCGGCCCGCCGGGAAAG
>JADMIO011319534.1_pt1 | contig 48352 bp, 45 predicted proteins | sample 8958161 | NCBI WGS metagenome assembly JADMIO01 (sample SAMN16585339, study PRJNA669376) | soil metagenome | isolation source: Crop rotation soil | place: USA: Cullars Rotation, Alabama | collected 2011
GCCGCGACTTCAAGTCACGTGAATTCCAAGCTTCGGATCCCACTGTGCTGGAAAGGGATGCACGTTCGCGTCGGCGATTGCGGCCCGACTGGCGCTCGGCGACGCCTTGCCGGCCGCGGTGGCCGCGGCCAAGGCGTACGTGACACGCGCCATCGCGCAGGCGCCTGGCCTCGGCGGTGGTCACGGTCCCCTGCAGCACTTTCCGGACTAGCCACGACGCGATCGTGGCATCCGGACCTTCGCGTGTAGACTCACCTATGATGCCGGTCAGTCTCGCGATTGTGAGCGAGCCGCTTTCAGCAGAGCGTTTGGCCCTCGATCTCGAAAAGGACCTGCGGGCGGTCGGCGAGGGCTGCGGGGCCCTGGCCACGTTTCTTGGCGTCGTGCGGAGCACGCACCGCGGACGCGCCGTGCGGTACCTGGAATACGAAGCGTACGTGCCATTGGCTGAACGAGCCCTTATCGTGATCGATCGAGAGATTCAGGCGCTGTGGCCGTCGGCCCGCCTCGCGTTGCATCACCGGATTGGCAGGCTGGCCATCGGCGAGGCCAGCGTCGCGATTGCGGTCGCCTCGGCGCATCGGGCCGAGGCGTTCCACGCCTGTCGCTACGCCATCGAGCGCGTCAAGCAGATCGTGCCCGTCTGGAAGCGCGAGTTCTTCGAAGACGGCGCCGAATGGGTCGAGGGCGCGCTGGCCGATCCGGCTGACGAGGGCGCCCGGGCGCGCGCCAGGGCCGCCGCATGCGCGTGACCGTGCAGTGCTTTGCGCGGCTGCGCGAGCTGGCCGGGCGGTCCGAATGGACGTGCGAGGTGCCCGACTCGGCCACCATCGCGGACGTCTGGACCGCGCTGACGGCCGCGTTCCCGTCAGCGGCGATCATGTCGCGGGCGGTCACGTGCGCGCGTAACGCGGAGTTCGCCGCGATGGCGACGCCGGTGGCCGATGGCGACGAGATCGCGTTCTTACCGCCCGTCTCAGGCGGGACGTTCGGAGACTGATGACACCGCAGGTACTCGAGAAGCTCAAGTCGATCGCGGCCAAGTACGACGCCCTCACGACGCTCGTCAGCGACCCGGCGATCCAATCGGATCCGCCGACCTATCGCACGCACACCAAGGCCCTGGCCGAGATGCAGGAGATCGTCGACGCGTATGCGGAGTTTCTCGCCGCTGACGCCGCGCTCCGGGACAATCGCGACCTCGCCGCCGGAAGCGACGTCGAACTCCGGACGCTGGCGCTCGACGAGATTCCCGCCCTCGAATCCCGGGTGTCCGAGCTCGAAGACCGCATCCGCGTACTGCTCATCCCCAAGGACCCGAACGACGACCGCAACGTCGTCCTCGAAATCCGCGCCGGCACCGGAGGCGACGAAGCCGCGCTCTTCGCGTCCGATCTGTTTCGCATGTACTCGCGATACGCCGAGCGGCAGCAATGGAAGGTCGAAGTGCTCTCGGGTCATGAAACCGGCGTCGGCGGCATCAAGGAAGTCATCGCGACCATCGAGGGCAAGGCCGTCTACCGCAAGTTGAAGCACGAGAGCGGCGTTCATCGCGTCCAGCGCGTGCCGGTCACCGAAGCGAGCGGCCGCATTCACACCTCGACCGCGACCGTCGCCGTGCTCCCGGAAGCGGAAGAAGTGGACATCCAGATCGATGCCAAGGACCTGCGCGTCGATACGTTCTGCTCGAGCGGTCCGGGCGGTCAAAGCGTGAACACGACGTACTCGGCCGTGCGCGTGACACACATCCCGACGGGCGTCGTGGTCTCCCAGCAGGACGAAAAATCGCAGATCAAGAACCGGCAGAAGGCGATGCGGGTGCTGCGGTCTCGTCTCTATGACATGGAGATGCGCAAGCAGCAGGAAGCCATCGCCAAAGAGCGCCGCGGACAAGTCGGTACGGGAGAGCGCTCGGAGAAGATCCGGACGTACAACTTCAAGGAGAACCGGGTCACCGACCATCGCATCAACTTCACGCTGCATCAGCTCGAAGCCGCGCTCGGCGGCGACCTCGACGCACTCATCGCGGAGCTCGAGGCGCGCACGCAATCGGACAAGCTCCGGCAGGCGACCGAACTCGATGCGCCCGAGGTCCCGTCGGCATGACGGCGCGTAACGACCATCCGGTGTCGGTCCTGGCGCGAACCTCTATCGCCGTCGTGGCCCGTGAAGCGGCGCGGGTGCTTGCCGACGCCGGATTCGATGAACACCTCCGCATGCGCGAGGTGAACCTGCTGGCACGGAGCTGGTTGGGGTGGGACCAGGCGCGCTGGCTGGCCGACAAACACCTGCCGCCGCCTGACGGATTCGCCGATGGGCTGATGCGCTGGGTCGAACGACGCGCAGGGCGCGAGCCGGTGGCCTACATCCTCGGTCTCCGGGAGTTCTATGGCCGGCCGTTTCAGGTCACCCCGGACGTCCTCGTGCCTCGACCGGAAACCGAAGCGCTGATCGACCTCGCGCTCGACTGGCTCCGGCGCCGGAAGGCAGACGCCGGCGGTACGGTTCGCGTGCTCGATATCGGCACGGGAAGCGGTTGCCTGGCCGTGACGCTGGCGTTGGAGTGGACGGACGTCGCGATCGTCGCGACCGATATCTCGGCGCCGGCGTTACTCGTCGCGCGGCAGAACGCCGCGGCCTGGGGCGTGGCGGATCGAATCACGTTCTTGCACGAATCACTGACCGGCTCATCCCAGGGCGCCTTCGACCTGATCGTCGCCAATCCGCCGTACGTCCCCGAGCGCGATCGGGAAAGCTTGTCGGTCGACGTGCGCGAGTTCGAGCCATCTCTCGCCCTCTTCGGCGGCGCCGATGGCTTCGATGTCCTCCGGGATCTATTTCCCGCGGCGGCCCGAACGCTCGCGCCGGGCGGCCGAGCGCTGGTGGAAATCGGTGTCGGGCAGGCGGCGGCCGCTGCCGAACTCGCAACGGCAGCAGGTCTCGTCTGGTGCGAAACGCGCCCGGACCTCGCCGGAATCCCGCGCGTCGTCGTCGCCGACCACCCTACTCGTTCGTGAGGCGCCCGTGAGCTGTCTTTTCTGTCGAATCGTCGCCGGAGAAATCCCCGCCAAGCGCGTGTACGAAGACACCGACCTTGTCGCGTTCGAGGACATCAAGCCCGAGGCGCCCGTGCATATCCTGATCGTGCCGCGCCAACACATCGGCTCGCTCAACGAGCTGACGATCGAGCACGACCGCCTCGTGGGCGCGATGCAACGGCGGGCGGCCATCCTGGCCGCCGAACGCGGAGTGGCCGGCTCGGGCTTTCGCACCGTCGTCAACACGAACGCCGCCGCCGGCCAAACGGTGTTCCATCTGCACCTACACCTGCTCGGCGGACGGTCGCTCAGCTGGCCGCCGGGCTGACGAGCGGAGGAAGGTCCCGCAAGCTTTCGATCACGGTTACGTCGGGATCGACGGCGGCCGGTGGCGTTCCTCGCGCGACGAGCACGCCCCGCATGCCAACGCCCTTCGCGCCCAGCACATCGTGCGTGAGGCTGTCGCCCACCATCACGGCTTCCGAGGCCGTCACACCCATCGCGTCGAGCGCCGCCGTGAAGATTGTGGGATGCGGCTTCATGTAGCCGTGTCGTTCCGAGGAGATCGCGACCGAAATCAGGTGGTCCAGTCCGAAGTGCGATGGGAACGAGTCCAAACACCGATGGGAATTCGAGATGACGCCGATCCGGAGCCCTCGTTCCGCCAAGACCTCGAGACACGCGGTCACGTCGTCGTACAGCACGAAGTGGTGATGCCGCGCCCATTCCTCGTACATCTCCCGGGCGACCGTATCGGCGGCCGGTGATGTGCCACCCATCAGCTCGATGATGCGACGCGTGTAGCCGATGAAGACTTCGGCATCGTACAGGTGGTCGCTCGTCTCGAGCGCACTGCCGGCGGCCGCCACGGCCAAGTCGAAGCGCCCGACATCGACGGTCACGCCATGCCGGGCGCAGCTCTCGCCGTACCCGGAGCTTTGGAACCTTGGGCCTGGATGAATGAGGGTGAAATCGACGTCGAAGAAGACGGCCGCCGTGCGCGCCACCAAGCCGATTATAGAATGAGGGTTTCGACGGGCCCCATGCGCGACTGGAAAAACACACTCAATCTCCCTCGGACAGACTTTCCGATGAAGGCCAACCTGCCTGCCACCGAGCCGGCAGCCATCGCGCATTGGGACGCCACGGGCCTCTACTCGCAGATCCGTGAGAGCCGCCGCGGCCGCACGCGCTATGTGCTGCACGACGGTCCGCCCTATGCGAACGGGCAGATCCACATCGGACATGCCCTCAACAAGATCCTCAAGGACATCATCGTCAAGTCGAAGACGATGGCCGGATTCGACGCACCGTACGTGCCGGGGTGGGATTGCCATGGGCTGCCCATCGAGCTCAATGTGGAGAAGGAGCTCGGACCCGCCGCCAAGGATCGGTCGCCCGTGGAATTCCGGCGTGCGTGCCGGAGCTATGCCGAGAAGTACCTCGCCTCCCAGCGGGACGACTTCAAGCGTCTCGGAGTGCTCGGCGACTGGAACGACCCGTACCTGACCATGACGCCGGCCTACCAGGCGGCGATCGTCCGTGCGCTCGGCACGTTCGTCGCGCGCGGGCTCGTCTACAAGGGCAAGAAGCCGGTCCACTGGTGCCTGCGCGATCGCACCGCGCTGGCCGAAGCCGAGGTCGAATACGAGAATCACTCGTCGCCGTCGATCTATGTCGAGTTCGACGCGACACCTGATGGGCGGGCGGCGCTGGTCGCCAAAGCACCGGCGCTCGATGGTCATCGCCTGTCGGTCCTCATCTGGACGACAACGCCCTGGACGATTCCCGCGAATCTGGCCGTCGCGTTCCATCCCGACTACGACTATTCGGCGTTCCTCATCGACGGCCGCGCCGTGCTCCTGGCCGATGCGATGGTCGACGCCGTGTCGGCCGCGACGGGCCGGGCCTTCGGCGAGCGCCTCGCGTCATTCAAAGGCGCGGATCTCGAAGGCGTCGCCTTTCAGCATCCGCTCTACGAGCGGGTGTCGGTTGGCGTGCTCGCCGACTACGTCACGCTCGAACAAGGCACCGGCGCGGTCCACACCGCGCCCGGCCATGGCACCGATGACTTCGCCACGGGCGCGCGATACGGGTTGGACGTGTATGCGCCCATCAATCGCGACGGACGCTTCGCGCCCGACGTCGGCCTCGTCGCCGGGCTCAAGGTGTTCGAGGCCAATCCGGTGGTCGAGGCCGCGCTCGGCGAACGTGGCCGGCTGTTCTTCAGGACGGCGATCAATCATTCGTATCCGCATTGTTGGCGATGCCATCAGCCGGTCATCTTCCTGGCCACGGCCCAGTGGTTCATCAGCATGGACGGCTTGAGGGCGTCGGCGTTGTCCGAGAGCAACGCCGTGCGCTGGATTCCCGCGTGGGGCCGGGAACGGATGACGGGAATGTTCGTGAACAGGCCCGACTGGTGCATCTCGCGCCAGCGCGCCTGGGGCGTGCCCATCCCCGCGCTCTGGTGCCAGACCTGCGGTGAGTCCTGCCTGACACCAGCCATCGTCGAACGGGCGGCATCGGCCTTCGAAAGAGCGTCGGCCGACACGTGGTACGAGGAGAGCCTGGACACATTCGTTCCCGCGGGCCTCACGTGTGACCACTGCGGTGGCACGTCCTTCGAACGCGAACGCGACATCCTGGACGTCTGGTTCGACTCCGGGTGCAGCCACGAAGGCGTCCTCGCCGTTCGGCCGCAACTGTCGTGGCCGGCCGATCTCTACCTCGAGGGCACGGACCAATATCGCGGGTGGTTCCAGTCATCGCTGCTCGTGGCACTCGGCACGCGCGATCGCGCGCCGTATCGGGCCGTGCTCACCCACGGGTTCGTCGTCGACGAACAGGGCCGCAAGATGTCGAAGTCGATCGGCAACACGGTCGTCCCTCAGGACGTCATGGCCGCCAGTGGCGCGGAAGTGCTGCGTCTCTGGGTCTCGATGGTCGACTATCGCGATGAAGTCCGCTTGGGCAAGGCGGTGCTCGCTCGCACGGTCGAGGCGTACCGCAAGATCCGGAACACGGCGTTCCGGTATCTGGTGTCCAACCTGTACGACTTCGATCCGGCCCGCGACAAGGTCGCGGCCGCCGACATGCTCGAGGTCGACCGGTTCGTCCTGGCGCGCTTCGCCGAGGTCGCCGGCACCGTGCTCGGCGCGTACGACCAGTACGATTTCCAGATCATCTTCCACGCCATCAATGAATTCGTGACCGTCGATCTGAGTGCCTTCCACGCGGATGTCTCGAAAGATCGCCTGTACACGCTCCGGCACGACTCGCCCGAGCGGCGATCGGCACAGACGGCCTATTACGTCATCGCCGACGGTCTCGCCAGGCTTCTCGCGCCCATCCTGTCGGTGACGGCGGAAGAAGTCTGGCGGGCGCTGCCGGGTTCACGTGAAACGTCCGTACACCTGGCGTACTTTCCCGACCAGTTGGCCGAATGGCGCGACGAGGCGCTCGAGGATCGATGGCGTCGTCTGTTGGCCATCCGCGCCACCGTCAACCAGGCGCTCGAAGCCGCCCGCCAACGCAAAGACATCGGTTCGGCCTTGGCGGCGCACGTGCTGATTCGCGCGGCCGGACATGACGCCGATCTGCTCGATCGATACCGCGACGATCTTCCGATGATCTTCCTCACGTCGTCGGTCGCCGTCGAGCGCGTTTCTGCCGGCGAGGTCTCGGTCGACGTGGACAAAGCGGCGGGTGAGAAGTGCCCGCGCTGCTGGCGCGTCGTGCCCGGAGTCGTGGCCATCAACGACGAAGACGGTTCGACGCTCTGCGAACGGTGTGCAGACGTGATTGGAGGCGTCGTTGCCTCCCGCTGACGACGGCGCGGCTGAGCCCGCGCTGGTCCCCACGGCGACCGCCGCCCCGCCCACCACCACAGCGCTGACGCCGTTCTGGGCGCTCAGTCTCGCGGTGCTCGCGCTGGACCAGGCCACCAAGGCATTGGTCGTTGGATCCGTGCCGATGTACGCCAGTCGGCCTCTCATTCCCAATCTCGTCGACGTCGTGCACGTACAGAACGCCGGCGTCGCGTTCGGGCTGTTCAACGACGTCGATCATCCCCTGCGGAGTCTCGTGACGATCGCGCTGGCGTGCGCCGCTCTCGTGGGCATCGCATACTACGCCAGGCATCTCAAGGCCGAAGAACGGCTGGCGAGAATCGGCCTGTCACTCATTCTCGGCGGCGCCGTCGGCAACTTGGTCGACCGCGTCCGGCAGGGATTCGTCACCGACTTCATCGACGTCTATTGGCGCGGCTGGCACTTCTGGGCGTTCAACGCGGCCGATGCCGCCATCACCATCGGCGCCACGTTGATCTTCCTCGAATTGATTGTCTCGGGCCGTCATGCATCCCGTTCTGTTTGAGCTCCACACCTGGTTCGGCGCCTGGACCGTCTATTCCTATGGCGTCCTGCTGGCGGTCGCCTACGTCGCCGCGCTCGCCATGGCAGTGGTGCGCGCCAAGCGGGCGGGCGTCGATCCCGGTCGCGTCATGGACCTGGGTGTCTACCTCATCATCGCGGCGATCGTCGGCGCGAAGCTCATGCTCGTCGTGGTCGATTTCCACTACTTCGCCGAGCATCCACACGAGATCGTCTCCGGCGCGCTCGGCCGCGCCGCCGGAGTCTTCTACGGGGGCCTCATCCTGGCCTTCGCCGTGGCGATGTGGCTCGTGCGCCGCTATCGCCTTCCGGTCTGGACAACGGCGGATCTGCTCGCGCCCGGCATCGCACTCGGACACGTGATCGGCCGTTTCGGCTGTTTCCTGGCGGGCTGCTGCTTTGGCAAGCGGACGACCGTGCCCTGGGCGGTCACCTTCACCGACCCAGCGGCAGCGGCCAACGTGGGAACGCCACTCGGCATTCCGCTCCATCCAACGCAGTTGTACGACGCGGGCGCCGAGCTGCTGATTCTCACCCTGCTGCTCGCCACCGAACGGCGCGGCCGGCCCTACCCCGGCCGGACCTTCTGGGCCTATCTCACGCTGTATGGCGCCTCCCGATTCGTCATCGAGTTCTATCGTGGCGACGACCGCGGTGCGTGGATGGGCATCTCGACCTCGCAATTCGTCTCGATGGCCATCGTACCGGCCGCAGTGGCGATGCTCCTCTACCTCCGCAAACGCTCGCAACCGCTGGCGGCCTAACGTGGCGGCTGACGAGCCCGGGGTTCATCGAATCGAAGCCACCGCGGCGACGGCGGGCGTCCGCGTCGACGTCTTCCTCGCGAAACACCTGCCCAGCCTCTCGCGCTCGCGCATTCAGCAGCTGGCCAAAGCGGGGCTCATCAAGACCGGCGGCAAGCCGGCGAAACCTGGCGCGGTCGTCACCGAAGGTCTGATCGTCGAGATCGAGATCCCTGAAAACGTCATGGCGGCGCCAGAATCACAGAACCTGCCCGTCGACGTCATGTATCAGGACGCCGATCTCGTCGTCGTCAACAAGCCCGTGGGCATGGTGGTCCACCCGGGCGCCGGGCATGCGAGCGGCACGCTCGTGAACGCCCTGCTCCATCACATCAAGGATCTCAGTGGCATCGGCGGCACAGAACGCCCGGGTATCGTCCATCGCTTGGACCGGGGCACGTCAGGCGTCATGATCGTCGCCAAACACGATCGCGCGCACCGGCACTTGTCAGCGCAATTTCACGATCGGACCGTGACCAAGGAATACGTCGCGCTCGTTTGGGGGCATCCTGCAGTCGATCTGCACATGGATCGCGCGATCGGACGGCATCCCGTGCACCGACAGAAGATGTCGGGGCGGTCTCGACATGGACGGTCGGCCGTGACAACGGTGACGGACGCGGAACGGCTGGGGCCGGTGTCGCTGATTCGCCTCACGATCGGCACGGGCCGGACGCACCAGATCAGGGTGCACCTGAGCGAGGCCGGGTTTCCGATTGTCGGCGACCAACTGTACGGCGGCACGCGCAGGCAGGCCCTCGAGGGTGGCGCCGTGCTGAAGGGTCTCGACCGGCCACTGCTCCACGCCGCGCGAATTGCCTTCGACCATCCAGCGGATAGACGCCGCCTGACGTTTGACGCTCCCTTGGATCGGGAGCTGGCGGCGATCGTCGATACTTTGCGCATGCATCGTGATGCGACAACCAAGGACACCCAATGAAGACCGGCGCGCGCGTCTCGAAGAGACGGATGGTCTACAAGGGCCGAATCTTTCAAGTCGAGAAGCAGACGGTCACGCTGCCGCACGGCCCCGAGGTCACGATGGACGTCGTCCATCACCCTGGGTCGGTGGTGCTCGTGCCGAGACCCCACACGAACAGTGTCATCCTCATTCGTCAGTATCGACACGTCATCGGCCGATGGATTTGGGAGCTACCCGCGGGCACGTTGAATCCTGGAGAGCGGCCCGCCGCTGCGGCGCGGCGCGAGTGCGAGGAAGAGACGGGTTTTCGTCCCAAACGCGTCACGCGTCTCGGCGCGTACTACGCCACGCCCGGATTCTGCGACGAGCTGATGACCTTCTACAGTTGCGAAGCGCTGACACGCCCCGAGCACCCGGCCAAGGGCGACGAGGACGAGCAGCTCGTTCCGCGCGTGTTCACTCTCACGGAGGCGCACGCCTTGATTGCCAGCGGACGCGTGGTGGACATGAAGACGGTGATTGGCCTGGGGATGATTGCCAGCCGGCGCAAATGGACCTGAACCACACGATCCAGTCCCGCCGGACTGGCGTCAGACGCGGCTGACGGCCGACAGCGGCCGGATGTCGTCGCCACGCGGCACGGCTTTGATCGACGGGGTCAAGGCCAGCGTCAGGACTTCGTGCATGTCATCCACGTAGTGGACGTTCAAGTCGTTGCGCTGCGACGACGTCAGGTCTTCGAGGATGTTCTTCTGGTTCTGCCGCGGCAGGATCAGCTCGTGGAGCCCCAGCCGCTTGGCCGCCAGTACCTTTTCCTTGATCCCTCCGACCGGCAGCACGCGCCCGGATAGCGTCACTTCCCCCGTCATCGCCAGGTCAGGACGCACGGGCCGGCCCGAGAGCGCCGAGGCCAGCGCCGTGACCATCGTGACGCCGGCCGACGGACCGTCCTTCGGGATGGCGCCGGCAGGCACGTGCAGGTGAATCTCGGAGTCCTTGTAGAACGTCGGGTCCACGCCGTAGCTCGACGCGTGCGCACGGAACCAGGACAGCGCGATTCTCGCAGACTCCTTCATCACGTCACCCAACTGCCCGGTGATGGTCAACTGGCTCGCGCCGGTCATCCGCGACGCCTCGACGAAGAGTACGTCGCCGCCGACGGGAGTCCAGGCCAGCCCGACGGCGACTCCGGGATCTTTCGTGCGCCCGCGTGTTTCTTCGTCCAAGTGACGCGGCGCACCCAACAATTCGATGACGACGTCCCGCGAAACCGTCACGGCTTCGGTATGGCCTTCGGCGTGGCGCCGGGCGATCTTCCGGCAAATGGCGCCGATCTCGCGTTCCAGGTTTCGCACGCCCGCTTCGCGCGTGTACCCGCGAATCACGGCCGAGAGCGCCTCGTCGGTGAAGGTCACCTGCTCGGGCGTGAGACCGTGGTTCGCGATCTGGCGGCCGACGAGATGATCGCGGGCGATGGCCAGCTTCTCTTCCTCGGTGTAGCCGGCCAGCTCCAATGTTTCCATGCGATCGCGCAACGGCGCCGGGATCGTGTCGAGCACATTGGCCGTCGTCACGAACAGCACCTCGGAAAGATCGAAGGGCACGTCGAGATAGTGGTCGCGAAAGCTGCTGTTCTGCTCCGGATCCAGGACCTCGAGCAGCGCGGATGCCGGATCGCCGCGGAAGTCGTTCCCCAGCTTGTCGATCTCGTCGAGAATGAACACCGGGTTCCGAGACTCGGCGCGGCGCAGCCCCTGGATGATTTGGCCCGGCAGCGCGCCGATGTACGTGCGGCGATGTCCACGAATTTCAGCTTCATCTCGCATCCCACCCAGCGAGATGCGGACGAACTTCCGGCCCAGTGACGTCGCAATCGAGCGCGCCAGAGAAGTCTTGCCGACGCCCGGAGGACCGACGAAGCAGAGAATCGGGCCCTTCACCTCCGGCCTCAGCTTCCTGACCGCCAGGTACTCCAGGATGCGATCTTTCACACGCTCGAGGCCGGAATGATCGGCGTCGAGTGTGGCCATCGTCTTCGGCAGATCGATGACTTCCTCGGTCCGGACGTTCCAGGGCAACGCGATGAGCCAGTCGATGTACGTGCGGGCGACCGTGTACTCAGCGGCCGCTGCCGGCATCTTGCCCAACCGGTCCAACTCGCGAAGGGCTTCCTTGCGGACGTCCTCGGGCATGCCCGCGGCCTCGATGCGCGACCGCAGATCGTCGATCTCACGTGCCTGGTCGTCGCCCTCGCCGAGCTCCTTCTGGATCGCCTTCATCTGCTCGCGGAGGAAGTATTCGCGCTGGCCCTTTCCGACCTCCGATTGGACCTGGGACTGAATCTTCGAGCCGAGTTCGAGGACTTCCAGCTCCTTGGTGAGAATGCGGTTCAGTTGATCCAGACGCTCCCGCACGTCGGCCGTTTCGAGGAGCTGCTGTTTGGTCAACGTGTCGATGGTCGACAGGCTCGACGCGATGAAATCGGTGAGACGGGCGACGTCGCCGATGTTGGCCGCCAGTGCGTTCAGGTCTTCCGAGAGCACCGGCGACAACTCGACGACCTGGCTGAAATTGGCCCGGATGTTCCGCTCGAGCGCATCCATCTCGAGAGGGTTCGCTTCCGGCCGGGAGTCCTCGACTTCAGCGATCTCCCCGCGCAGGTACGGCCGACTGCCAAGGACCCGAGTCAGCCGGATGCGGTTGAGCCCCTGAACGATGAGGCGGAGACTGCCATCGGGCAGCTTGAACATCTTGTGGATGTGTGTGAGCGTGCCGACCGCGTGCAGATCGGTCTCGGCCGGATCTTCGTTCGTCGGATCGCGCTGCGTGAAAACACCAATCACCTTGCCGCCCGCGATGGCGTCGTCGATGAGCTTGACAGACGACTCGCGCGCGACGGCGAGAGGCATGAACGAATTGGGGAACAGGACGGTATCGCGAAGCGGCAGCACTGGAACGTCGCTCGGCACACTCACCGGCCGCTCGGTGGCTCCCGAGACGGGGTTCGTGATGTGGTCGCTCATACCAATCTCCCTCCAAGCGCGCGCACCGGCGTGCGGCGGCACCAAGGCCAGCCCGAAGGCTGGCCTTTGCACTCATTAAACGTGGGCGGGAGGAACGTGACGCGATTCCCGCCGTCCGGCGGGCCTGCGCGAATGACAGCGGAGGACGCCGAACTAGTTCAAATCGATCAGGAAGCCGGATGAACGGCGGCTGGTGGCTTGCCGTTCGCGTTGTTCCGCGATCTCGCGGGCTTCCTCGCAGTCCTTGCAACGCACCGCGAAGGGAAGCGCCCGAAGGCGCCGCTCCGAGATCTCGTCTCCACATTCGAAGCAGTAGCCGTAGGTCTTTTCGTCCAAACGGGCCAGGGCTTCTTCAATCTTATGGAGCGTCTCGGACTTCATTTGGATGAGGGCCAGCTCGATGTCGTCCTGGATGTCGGCTTCGGAAGTTTCGGCCGCATCGAGGACGCCGGCGCCCTCACCTGAAGCACCGAGCGCGCGCACGTCGCGCATCTTCTCCTGGACTTCATTCAAGATTTCGCGTCGGCGCTCGTCAAGGATGCCTTTCAGCTCCGCATACCGCTCGCTGGCCATCCCTGTTTGACTGGTTTTCCGACTCATACCGACCTCCCGGTCTCTCAGACTCTCGCAGCGCTAGAGCCCTAGCAATACTTGTGCCAATATCGGCGTTCGACTTCGGCTTCGATGGCTTTCCAGGGCTGCCGAACTGACATGCGCAGGTGTCATTCCTTCCACTCACCCTTGCGAAAGGCGGTGTCGTGCGCTGTCCGTTATTAGTGCGTCTCGTAGCCGTGCCCTTACAGGCTTGGCGGTCACGGCTTCAACAGTGTCCGGTTAGACGATCAAGGCCGGTCAGAAGGTTCTGAACGATCCATGAAGACGGCCTACCGCTCCACGAGGAACAGGCGTTCGGTCACGTGAAGGGGACGACCCGCCAGATTCCGGCTGCCGCGGAAGGCGTTATAGCGTCGCTCGAACACCTCGACGCGGCCATGCCGGCCGAGCAGCGCTTCGATGGTCGCGCGAGAGAGAAACCCTTCGTCGCTGAAGGAAAGGAGGACGAATCGCGCGTCGGTGGCCGCAAACAAGTCCGACAGGCGTTCGTCGATACGCGCGCGCGCGTTGTATGCGGACCGGCGCCAATCGGTCGGAATGCCAGACACCTCGCTCATCCGCGATGGACGCCGGTAGTCGACGAGCAAGTTCAGCATGAAATAGTTCGACCCGTAGGGATGCTGGTTGTACGGCGGATCGAAGTACGCGAGGTCGAGGCCGGGTGACGCGCGGACCGCGTCGTTCGCGTCGGACTGCGTCACGCGCACTTCACATTCGAAGCGGCTGAGCACCGGCGTCTCGAGTTGAATCTCCTTGAGGATCCGCGCGAGGGCGTCCCGATGGGTGCCGCCGAATCGTCCGATCCCGGTCGCGCGATCCTTGTAGAAGCCCTTGAACACGCCCGATGTGTTGGCGTGCACCGAAGCGGCCCCGAGGAGCGGGCCGAGCAGGTACCCGCGCAACTCCTCCGGTTCCCGATCGATGAGTTGGCGATACCCATCCAAACGGCGGGCGTTGCTTCGTGTATAGAACGCGCGTTCGCCGGGCCTGATCCGCCGGTCATTCCTCGGCGCGTAGAGCTCCTCGAAGAAGCCCACGGGCGCTTCGCGCCGACGCATCAGCCCATCGACCTCCCGGTTCACTCGGCCGACGCTCTCGACGAGCTGCGGCCAGTCGACCTCGGAGCGGTTGGCCAGGAAACAGCGTCCGATGGCCAAGGCGTACGGCTCGATGTCATTTGAGATCAAGAGTTTAGCCCGGCTCTTGAACAGACGCGAGACGACGCCGGAGCCGGAGAACGCGTCGAGAACGACCAGTTTTTGGCGGCCGAGCCGAGCGATGACGCGATCGAGGGCCCGACCGATGTCGGGTAGAAGGGCGCGCTTGTTGCCGAGGTAGGTGACGAGCTGTCTCGACAGGTAGTCGGGATCTTCAACCACGCGATTGGGCTATACTTGCATGTTCCTGTCGCCCCGAATGGGCTGGACGGAGCACGAGAATCATCATGGCCAAGCACTGCGAAATCTGCGGCAAGATCCCGGTCGTCGGCCGGATTGTCAGCCACGCCCACAACGTCCGGGCCCGCCGGTTCGAGCCCAATCTTCAGCGCGTCCGTGCCCTGGTCAACGGTGGCATCCGGCGCTTGCGCGTTTGCACCCGCTGCATCCGTTCCAACAAGGTCGTCAAGGCCGCCTGAAGATCGCCCGCAATGGCCGCCTCAGCTGACGGCCCGGTCCGCCAGGCAATCAGCAGCGCCGATGCGCCCCGAGCGGTTGGTGCGTACAGTCAAGCCGTCGCCAGCGGCGACTGGCTCTTCCTGTCAGGACAGATTCCGCTCGATCCGGCCACCGGCGACATGGTGGAGGGTGGCATCGACGTCCTGACTCGTCGCGTCCTCGACAACATTCAAGCCGTCCTGCACGCCGCCGGTTCGTCCATGGACGCCGTCGTCAAGACCACCATCTACCTGGCCGACATGGCGGATTTCCCCGCCATGAACGACGCCTACGCCACGTATTTCCGCGACCCGATGCCGGCCAGGTCGACCGTGCAGGCCGCGGCGCTGCCTCGGCAGGCCCGCATCGAAATCGACGTCATCGCGAAGCGGTGACCCCTACCGGGTCGCGCGCTCGACGGCCAGCACCCCTTCCACGTTCTTGATGGCCTTGAGCACACGTTCCAGGTGCTTGAGATCGCTGATCTCCACCGTCACGCGGATGGAGCCTCGATGGTCCTCGCCGGTCGTGGCTTCGACGTCACGAATGTTCGTGTTGATGTCGGCAATCCTGGAGCTGACGTCCGCCAGGATGCCTCGACGATCCTCCACGCTGATGCGCAGGCGAACGCTGTAGGGCAGCGGGTCGGCGCCGCTGTCCCATTCCACACCGATGCGGCGCTCGGGATCGAACAGCAAGTTCACGACGTTCGCGCACGACGCCGAGTGGACCGAGACGCCCTTGCCTCGCGTGATGTACCCGACGATCTTTTCGCCGCGGATGGGATTGCAGCATTTCGCGCGAAACACCAGGATGTCGTCGACGCCGCGGACCTTGATCTTGTCGTTGTCTCCGTCGGCCGGCCGGAACACGCGCTTGACGGCCGTCGTCAGCGCATTCTCGGCCGGGCGTTCCTTGAGCTCGTCCTGGCCGACGAGCCGGGTCAGAACCGTCCGGACGGTCAGCTTGCCGTAGCCAATCGCGGCAAACAGATCTTCGAGCTTCGGCGCACCGACTTCCGCACCGACGGCAAGAAGCGCCTCGTCGGTCACGACGGCCTTGTCCAGGGTGTAGCGCTTGAGCTCTTTCTCGAACAGCCGGCGTCCCAGCTCGGTGCTGCGGACTTTCTCCTCGGTGTGAATGAAGTGCTTGATCTTGCTCCGGGCCCGCTGGGTCGCGACGAAGTTCAGCCAGTCGCGGCTGGGCTTGTGCCCGGGCTGGGTGACCACCTCGACGATGTCGCCGTTGTTGAGGGCGGTACGGAGCGGCACCATGCGGCCATTGACGCGCGCGCCCACGCACTGATGGCCGACGTCGGTGTGAATGGAATACGCGAAATCGACCGGTGTCGCCCCCCGCGGCAACGACTTCACCTCGCCTTTCGGCGTGAAGATGTAGACCTCGTCCGGATACAGCTCGATTCGCAGGTTCTGCATGAACTCCTGCGGATCGCGCACTTCCCGCTGCAGCTCGAGCAGACGCCGCAGCCAGTTGAAGTACTGCTCGTCCTTCTCGGCGCCGACGCGGCCTTCCTTGTATTTCCAATGCGCCGCGATGCCCTCCTCGGCGACACGGTGCATCTCTTCCGTCCGGATCTGCACCTCGAAGGGGACGCCGCCCTCGCCCACCACTGACGTATGGAGCGAACGGTAGCCATTCGGCCGCGGCATGGCGATGAAGTCCTTGAAACGGCCCGGCACCGGCGCCCACATCTGATGGATGATGCCGAGCACCGCGTAGCAGTCCTTGACGCTGTCGCAGACGATGCGCAAGGCGATGAAATCGTAGACCTGATCGAGTGAAATCTTTTGGCGCTGGAGCTTCTGGTGGATGGACCAGAGTCGCTTGATGCGCCCGTCGATGCGGACCGGCGCGATCTGCGCCTCCTCGAGGCGCGCCTCCAGCTCGCGGCGGAGGCGATCGATCAACCCTTCGGTCGCGCGGCGCTTTCGCTCGACTTCCAGCCGCAGCACTTGGTACGTGACCGGCTCGAGGTGCCGGAACGCCAGTTCCTCGAGCTCGTTCTTGAGCTTGCTCATCCCAAGGCGGTTGGCGATCGGCGCGTAGATGTCCCGTGTCTCTTGGGCGATCCGTGCACGACGCTCCTCGGGCAGGTGCTGCAGCGTGCGCATGTTGTGGAGACGGTCGGCGAGCTTGACGAGGATGACGCGGATGTCGTCCACCATCGCCATCAACATCTTCCGGAAGCTCTCGGCCTGCCGCTCCTCGCTCGACGCGAACTGCAGCGTCGAGAGCTTCGTCACGCCTTCGACCACGTGGGCGACCTGCTCACCGAACAACTCGCGAACGCGTTCGATCGTGTTGGGCGTGTCTTCGACGATGTCGTGGAGGAGGCCGGCGGCGAGCGCCACGGTATCCATGCGCAGTTCGGCGAGGATGTCGGCCACTTCCAACGGGTGCACGAGGTACGGCTCGCCGGACCGGCGAACCTGTCCCTTGTGCTCGTAGGCAGAAAAGACGTAGGCCCGTCGCAGAAGCTCGATGTCTGCGTCAGGGTTGGTGCTGCGGACTTTCTCGACGAGATCCTCGAACCGGATCATAGGGGGCGGTGTCTAAAAGGTACGGAACCGAGGAGAATGGCCGTCGGCGTGCCGTCACTGCCATGATACTTGGAACGGTTGACGGGCTTTTTTGCGCTCACTATACTGACCCGGTTCTAGACACCTCGCCCGACCGCCCAGGAAACCCCTCGGCGCTATGAAAGGGGACGTTCATGCAAGCTCGACTCACCCGCGCGGCGGTGCTCGTTGGGGGCTTGGCCCTGTCGACGGCCGCGTGCGGTCGGTATTCGTATAGCAGTCTCGCATCAGCCAAAGACTTCCAGGACGGCATCAAGGCCTACCAGAAGCAGGATTACAAAAGGGCGATCGAGGAATTCGAAGGCTCGGTCGGGTCGAATCCCGACTTTGCAGCCGCCGGTTTCGCCTATTTCTACCTCGGCAATGCGCACGACAGCCTGTTCAAGCCCGCCAAGAAGGGCGAGGCGGAGAACGACGCGCATCTCGAAAAGGCGGTCGAGTACTACCGCAAGGCCATCGAAAAGCTGGCCAAGAGCGACATCCCGCAGGCCGCTGAATTCCACAAGCGGTCCTACGAGTACCTGATTTCCGCCTACGGCTCGGACAAGCTGGACGACTTCACCAAGGCCGAACCCATCGCCCAGGAACTCATCTCGATCGAACCGAACGAGCCCAGCAACTACCAGGCGCTCGGCAAGCTCTACGAGGATCAGGCGGAGCTCGACAAGGCCGAGGAGATGTTCAAGAAGGCGATCGAGGTCAAGCCCAACGACCCGGCCGGCTATCAGCTCCTCGCCGGCTTCTACAACCGCCGCGGTGAGTTCGACAAGACAATCGAAGCGTTCCAGCGCCGTGCGGAAATGGAGCCGAACAACCCGGAAGCGTGGCACACGATCGGCACCTACAACTACGACAAAGTCTTCAGAGACAAGCAGTTGAGCCGCGACATGCAACGCAAGTACGTCGACGTTGGGATCGCGGCTGAAGACAAGGCGTTGGCACTCAACGCCGACTACTTCGAGGCCGTCACGTTCAAGAACCTGTTGCTTCGGGCCAAGGCGAACACCGAACGCGATCCGGCCGCACAGAAGCGGCTCATCGACGAGGCCGAGCGACTCCGGCTGCGTGCTGAGGCGCTCAAGGCGAAGCAGGCGGGCACGCCGACAACAACGAAACCGAAGTAGTTCCTCGTTCTGGTGTTCTACACCAAAGGGGCGTCGCGACTGCGACGCCCCTTTTTTTGTCCACCCAAGACACGGACAACGGCACAGCGCTCTCGAACCCTAGTTCCAAGCCCCACACACAAAATTCCTGACAGCTCGACAGGCTCCAAGCCGGTAAGCCCTACGCACCAATCACTCGCCTGTCGTCCCCAGGCCACTCGGATGACGCCCCAAGCGACTCACCTGGCATCCGCACCCACTCGGATGTTTGGTCAGGGTGACTCGGCTGCGCGGGCAAGGCGACTCGGATGTGCCGGAACGTGACTCGGGTGACATGGAAAGCGAGTCGCGTGATCGGCAACGCCGAGTCGGATGTTCAGTGAAGGCGACTCGGCTGCGCGGGAAAGCGAGTCCGATGCGCCGGAACGCGATTCGGATGGCTCGGAAAGCGACTCGGGTGATCGATGACACCGAGTCGGATGTTCTGTGAAGGCAACTTGGCTGCGCGGGAAAGCGAGTCCGATGCGCCGGAACGCGATTCGGCTGGCTCGGAAAGCGACTCGGGTGATCGATGACACCGAGTCGGATGTTCTGTGAAGGCAACTTGGCTGGTCGAGAAAGCGAGTCTGATGTGCTGGAATGCGACTTCAGTGACGTGCGACCCAGCTCGCGTGAATGGGAAGACGGCTGAAACGAAAAAAGGGGCATCAGAGCGGACTCTGATGCCCCTGAACTACGGGAGCGCGCGGAAAGAGCACTCGGCCGCGTTGGCGGCCGAGGTCAAATAGGTCTACTGCAGGCCGGCCGCTTCGCGACGCATGCCGTCGGTGACGACGCCAACCTTCTCGATGCCCGCGCCGATGGCGGCATCGATGACTTGGACGATCTCGCCATAGCGGACGGACCCGGCACCAATCAGGAACATGACCTTCTCGCGGCGGCCTTCATAGACCTCGCGGAACTTCGCGGTCGCCTGGCTGATGGGTACTTCCTGCTTGTTGACCGTGAGCCGGTGGTCTGCGGTGTACTCGACGACGACCTGGCCGAGCTGCTCGGCGGCCTTCGTGTTCGCGTTGGTCTCGAGGGGCAGGTTGATGTCGATGCCCTTCTGCGTGAGAGGCAGCGCCGCCATGAAGATGATCAGCAGCACGAGCAGCACGTCGATGAGCGGCGTGACGTTCATGTCGGCCGACACGGCGGCCACCGACGCGGTGATGACCTTGTCGGCGCCGTGGTGTTTGTGGGGATGACCGTGGCTCATGGGGTGGCTCCTCCTCCCGGCTTGTCGGTGATGAGCGCGACCGTCTCGATCTGCGCTTTGCGCAGGGCGTCCATCATCTTCATGATGGAGCTGTAGGTGGCGTCGTGGTCACCCTTGAGGTACACGATCTTCTCCGCCTGCGTCTCGAGCACGTCCTTGAGGCGCGGGACGACTTCCTCTTCGTTCACCTCGAGCGTGTTCACGTACAGATGCCCCTGGGCGTCGATGTAGACCGTCGTCTGCCCAGCGGTGTCCGGCTTTTCGGTGCCGTTGATGGCCTTGGGCAGCGTGAGCTGCACGCCCTGCTGCAGCAGGGGGGCAATCAACATCATGATGATCAGCAACACGAGCATCACGTCGACGAGCGGCGTGACGTTGATGTCGGATTTGACGCCACCTTTGGCGCCGCCAACATCCATTGCCATGGCGTAACTCCTTGCTTAGCCAATCATGCCGGTCCTGACGCGCCGCACGCGACGCGTGCAGCGGGTCAGCGGACGGGCACGGGGAACTAGGCCGTCTTCTTGATGAAGTAGTCGACCAGCTCCGACGACGAGTTGTCCATTTCGACGTTGAAGTACTCGAGGCGGCTGGTGAAGTAGTTGTAGATCCACACGGCCGGGATGGCGACGACCAGGCCGAGCGCTGTCTCGACGAGCGCTTCAGAGATACCGGCCGACACCGCGCCCAGACCGCCCGATCCGGTGGCCGCGATGCCCTGGAACGCGGTGATGATACCGACGACCGTGCCGAGCAGTCCCACGAACGGTGCGGTGGCGCCGATCGTCGCGAGCGCCGGAATGCCCTTCTTCAGATCGTTCGACGTGAGCGCCGTGGCGCGCTGAATGGCACGACGCACCGTGTCGACGATGTCTTCACGCTGCATGGAGCCGCCGGCCTCCTGCTGGAACTGGTATTCCTGCAGGCCCGCGAGGACGACCTTCGCGAGGTGGCTGTACTGGTAGGTCTTCGACTGCGACACCGCCAGCGCGTCCTTCAGACGGCCTTCCTTCAGGTGCTTGGCAACCTGCGGGGCGTACAGCTTCGACTGCTTGCGCGCCTGGGAAAACGTGTAGTACCGCTCAATCGCCACACCAAACGACCACATCGACATGAACACCAGAACAAAGGCCACGCCTTTGGCAACCGCCCCCATCTGATGCCACATTTCCATCAAGTCCATTTCCAGCCTCCGAGAACCTGTCCGAATTGCGAATTAACCAGACCAGTAAAAGCCGAAGCGCCAGTCACGACGCCACGAGCAAGAGTGAAGAACGACGACCGTTGACGACGAGAGCCCCTAATTGAGCGTGAAGTTGACGGTGACCGTCATGATGACGTCCACCGGTGTGCCGTTGAGCGTCGGCACCGAATACTTCCACTGCCGCACCGCCTCGAGCGCGGCCTGGTCGAGCAGCGGATTTCCACGCAGCACCTTCATGTTTTCCACCGAGCCGGTTTTCGAGATGACGGCTTCGATGATCACGATGCCCTGGACTTTCGCGCTCTTAGCGACCGTCGGGTAGACGACGGGAACGTCCTTGATTTTGGTTGGCGCCTTGACGTCGCCGCCGACGCGCACTGGTGCCGGCGGAGGCGGAGGTGGCGGGGGCGCGATGTTCACCGGCCCGGTCGCCGCCTGCGGGAGCCCGGTGGAAATACCGCCCACCACCGTCCGCATGACCGGCGGCGGCTCAGGCTTGATCTCGCGGGGCGCTTCAATCGGCGCGGCCTGCGGGTTCACGTTCACCTCCACCGGTGGCGGTGGGGGCGCATTCGCCGGCGGCGGCGGAGGCGGCGGCGCCGCCACAAACGCCATCACCGACTGCGGCGTCGGCAGGATATCGGTCGCGAGAAGCGGTACGACAATCAACGCTCCAAGCCCGATGGTGTGAGTCAGGATCGAAAGTGGAATCGTGTACCACTTCTTCGTTCCGACCTTGATCGAGGGGTCAACGACATCACCAAACATGTCGCGTGGCACGGCCGAACCTCCTTACGAACCTGAGTCTGTCTTCAACGCCTGAACAAACGAATATCGGCCACGAGACAACACGGTCTGACGCTTGGCCGCGACGTTCCGCGGCGGCGACGGTCGTTGGAGTCGAGAACCGTTTTCGAAAGGCCCGGCATTATAAGCAGACCAGAAAAAGCGTGTCAACGAACTCGAAGCACCTTGATTAGACACCAGTACCCACAGGATGGCTCCCGAGCCGTCAGGCCCGGCGCCCCCCGATTCGCATACCGTAGAACGACCGCCACACGAAAACGACCGACACGGCAAAAAACCCGGCCGCCAACAGATGCGTCAGGGCGGCCCCGTGTTCGGCCGTCAACTGCACCGCGAGTTCCACCGCCAGCAGCCCAAACAGCGTGGTGAACTTGATCACGGGGTTCAAGGCCACCGACGACGTGTCCTTGAACGGATCGCCAACGGTATCGCCCACCACCGTGGCCGCGTGGAGGTCGGTGCCCTTGGCCTTCAACTCGACTTCGACGATCTTCTTCGCATTGTCCCACGCGCCGCCGGCGTTGGCCATGAAGATGGCCTGGTACAGCCCAAACAGCGCGATCGACACGAGATACCCGATGAAGAAGAACGGCTCGACGAACGCGAAGGCCAGCGTGCCGAAGAAGACACACAGGAAGATGTTGAACATCCCTCGCTGGGCGTATTGCGTACAGATCGCCACCACCGCCTTCGAATCCTCGACCGACGCCCGCGTCGTGCCCTCGAGGCGGATGTTCGCCTTGATGAACTCCACGGCGCGGTAGGCCCCGGTCGTCACCGCCTGGGTCGACGCGCCCGTGAACCAGTAGATCATCGATCCGCCCGTGATGAGTCCGAGCAGGAACGGCGGATGCAAGAGCGAGAGGTGCGCCACGAGGTCCGGCTTCAGCCCCTCGGTCAACGCCACGATGATCGAAAAGATCATCGTCGTCGCCCCGACTACGGCCGTGCCGATCAACACGGGCTTTGCCGTGGCCTTGAACGTGTTGCCGGCGCCGTCGTTTTCCTCGAGGTTGTGCTTCGCACGTTCGAAATCGACGTCGAACCCGTAGTCCTTCTTCAAGGCGGCGGCGATACCCGGCAGTTGCTCGATGGTCGAGAGCTCGTAAACCGACTGCGCGTTGTCGGTGACCGGACCGTACGAGTCGACGGCGATGGTGACCGGCCCCATCCCGAGAAATCCGAACGCCACGAGCCCGAACGCGAACACCGCGGGCGCAATCATGCCGATGTCGGAAAAGCCCATCGTGCTGACGCCGTACGCGATGCCCATGAGCACGGTGATCCCCATGCCCAGCCAATACGCCGAGAAATTACCCGCCACGAACCCTGACAGGATATTGAGCGACGGCCCGCCTTCTTTCGACGAGGTGACGACCTCCCTGACGTGCGCCGACTCGGTGGAGGTGAAGACCTTCACGAGCTCGGGAATGATCGCCCCGGCCAGCGTGCCGCACGTGATGACGGTCGAGAGCTTCCACCAGAGCGTGGTGTCGCCCGAAGGACCGAGCGCGGGAATCAGCAGCCACGACGCCGCGTAGGTGAGCACGACCGACACGATAGAAGTCAGCCAGACCAGACGCGTGAGTGGCGCCTCGAAATTCATCTTGTCGACCGACGCGTATTGCGCCTTGGCCAGCGCTTCGTTGATCAGGTAGGACGCCCCGGACGCGACGACCATCACGATGCGCATCATGAAGATCCAGACGAGCAACTGCACCTGCGTCGCGGGCTCGGAAACGGCGAGCAATATGAAAGAGATGAGCGCCACGCCCGTGACGCCGTACGTTTCGAATCCATCGGCCGAGGGGCCGACCGAATCGCCGGCGTTGTCGCCGGTGCAATCGGCGATCACGCCCGGGTTCCTCGCGTCGTCTTCCTTGATCTTGAAGACGATCTTCATGAGATCGGCGCCGATGTCGGCGATCTTGGTGAAGATGCCGCCCGCGATCCGGAGCGCCGCCGCGCCGAGCGATTCGCCAATCGCAAAGCCGATGAAACAGGCCCCCGCGTAGTCGCCGGGAATGAACAACAGGATGATCAACATCAGCAGGAGCTCGACGCTGATCAGCATCATCCCGATGCTCATGCCGGCCTTGAGCGGAATGGCGTAGCAGGGAAACGGCTTGCCCCGCAGGCTCGCGAACGCTGTTCGGGAATTCGCAAACGTATTCACACGAATGCCGAACCAGGCCACGCCGTAACTGCCCGCGATACCGACAAGGCTGAAGAGCAGGATGATGGCGACTTTGACGGCCGAAAAGTGCTGCAGCACGCCGAAGTACACGGCGATGATGACGCCGATGAACGCTTCGAGCACGAGCAGAAAGCGCCCTTGCTGGATCAGGTACGTCTTGCAGGTCTCGTAGATGAGCTCGGAGATCTCGCGCATCGACGGATGCACGGGCAAATTACGCAGCTGGTGGTAGATGACCAGCCCGAACAGCAGACCGAGCGCCGACACGCCAAGACCCACGAACAGCAGCGAATGACCGTCGATGCCGTTGAGGAAAGCCACTTGGCTCAGATCCGGGAGCACGAGGTTGGCCTCGCCGCCTGGCCGGTGTACCGGAGCGACCGCCACCTCCTGCGCGAAGACCGTCCGAACACCCCACCCGGCGATGACCGCGAGTGCCGCCGCGGCGGCTCCTACGTGGTGGCTGAGCGCGCGCCTCACATTACACTTCATGCGTACGATTCTCCTGTCGGTCGCGATTGGCGGCCGGTTAGTCTACCTCGATCCGGCGGCCCGTCTCAGACATCCCCGTCGCTGGTATGTCTCGTCGGATGATTCAAAAGCCGATCCCCTTCGGACTGGGGCGATTGCGTGCTGGTGACACTCGCCGGCAAGCCCATTCCGCCGGTCAAAAACACCCGAACCCCTTCTTCGACAGACATCTCCGGGAAGAAGACCCGCTCGGGGCGACAGATCAGAATGTCGCCCAGATAGAGGTGATTGGTCGGCACATAGACGGCAAATAGCGCCTCTGGCCCGGCGCCCCGGTCCATGGTGAATTCCTTCGTCAGGAACCCCAGCAAAAACCCGCGCACGGGATCCTCGACGAGCGCCATGCGCTTGAACCCGACTTCGTTGTCCGGCGAGAACGCCGAGATGAGCTGCTTGACCGGCGCATAGACCGTTCTGAACAGGGGCACGTGCAACAAGAGCTGCTCGCCCTTGGCGAGCACGCGCCGGCCAAACACATTGGTCGCAAGCACCCCAACGAGCAGCACCATGGCCGTCGTCACGACCAGACCAAGACCCGGCACGTCGATGCCGAACGCGATTTCGAGGCCACTGGTCATGCCATCGACCCAGCGGAACACCCACACGATCGCGACGACACTCACGACGATCGGCACGGTCAGGAAGAAGCCGGTGACGAACCGCCGGCGAAGCCATTGCCACATCGCCTAAGGCCTCGAGAGCCAGACGACCGTGACGGCCGCCAGCGCGATGCGATACCAGGCAAAGACATCGAGCCGATGCGTGGCGAGGAAACGAATGAAGTACTTGACGGTGATGTAGCCGACGAGCGCCGAAACGGTCATGCCGATGGCGAAGAGCGCCGGGTCGCCTGGCGCCAGCGGCTGGTGGCGCAACTCAAGACCTTCCTTCGCCGCCGCAGCAAGGATCGCGGGAATGCTCATGAGGAACGTGAAACGCGCGGCGACCTCGCGCCGAAGTCCCACGGCCATGCCCGCCGCGATAGTCGACCCGGATCGGGAGACGCCGGGAATGAGCGCGCAGGCCTGCGCCGAGCCGATGAGGAACGCGCCGGGCATCGACAGCGCCTCTTCGCCGGCTCCGTGAGTGCCGGCTCGTTCGATGATCAACAGCAGGACCGCACCGACCGCCAAGGCCGTGGCGGCCACGGCGGGCGTCCGGGTCGACGCCTCGAGCACGTCGGCCCAGAGCAGGCCGACAATGACGACCGGGATGGTACCGACGATGATGAGCTGGATGCGCCGACCGTCTCGGCTGGGCCGTGTACTGAACGCCTGGGGCAGCGCGGAGATCATTGCCGCGATGTCGGCGCGAAAATACACCAGGACGGCCATGAGCGTGCCCACGTGGCAGGCGACATCGAAGGCCACGCCGAGCCCTTCGGCATCCCATCCGAAGAACGCCCGCGCAAGAATCAGATGCGCGGAGCTCGAGATCGGAAGGAACTCGGTGACGCCTTGTACGACACCGAGGATCGCCGCCGCGAACCAGCTCACAACAACTCGAGTCGGCGACTACCCGCGGGCCCTGGCCTTGCGGCTCATGCCAGTGGCCCGCACGGCCTCGCCTGCGGGGCGCGCGGTCAGCAGCATCGCGATGGCCGCGGCGATGAAGACGGTGGAATAGGTGCCGGTGATGATGCCGACGAGCATCGTGAACGCGAACCCGCGAAGCACTTCTCCCCCGAAGAGAAACAGCGCCACGACGGCCAGAAAGGTCGTGCCACTCGTGATGACCGTGCGCCCGAGCGTCTGGTTGACGCTCATATTCACGATCTGTGGGAGTGATTCGCGCCGCATCAATCGCTGATTTTCACGGACGCGGTCGAAGACGACGATCGTGTCGTTCACGGAATAGCCGGCAATCGTCAAGATCGCGGCGATGACGTTGAGCGACAGGTCGTAGTGGAACCACGTGAGCATCGCCAGCACGATGGCGATGTCGTGGACCGTCGCGGCGACGGCTCCAAGCCCGAAGGAAAACCGGAACCGGAACGCAATGTAGAGGAGCATTCCGCCGAGTGCCGCGACGGTGGCCATCACGGCCTTGCGGCGGAGATCGCTACCGACGAGCGGACCAACGACATCCCGGCCGATGGGCGTGTACGACGGGAGACCGGCGGCCGTGACCGCCTGCTCGGCGCGCGACGTCGACTGATTGAGCTCGGCGGCCTCACCGCCGGGCCCGAGGGGTAACCGGATGATGAATCCATTCCGCTCGACCGGACCGCTCCGCTGCACCACGGCATCGGCCCCGAGTGGACCGAGGGCGGTGCGGATCTGGTCGGCGGTCACGGGCTGGGCGAACTCTAGTGTGACAAGCGTGCCGCCGGTGAAGTCGATCCCCATCGGCAGGCCGCCGCGCAGGAGAATCGTCAGCAGGCCCGCGATCGTGAGCGCGGCCGAAATTGCCAAGCCGTGCCACCGCCAGCGGATGAAGTTGTAATTCGCGTTCTCGAAGATGCGCATGGATTGGAGCGCTCCTGCCTAAATGCTCAGCTGCGTCGCGCCCGCGGGTTTGCGCGAGAGGATCAACTCGAAAAGCGTCCGGGAGACGAAGACGGCGGTGAAGACGTTGGCCGCCAGACCGCAGAGCAGCGTCACCGCGAATCCGCGGATGGGGCCGGTGCCGAAGTTCAGCAGCATCAACGCCGCGATGACCGAGGTGACGTGCGTGTCGACGATCGTCATGAAGACGCGGTTGAAGCTGGCCGCAATCGCCTGGCGCGCCGTCTTGCGCGCCGCGAGTTCTTCTTTGATGCGTTCGAAAATCAGCACGTTCGAATCGACGCCCATGCCGATGGTGAGGATGAAGCCCGCGATGCCCGGCAGAGTCATCACGGCGCCAAGATAGGACATGAAGCCCATCAGGATGATGAGGTTGAGCGCGATCGACGCCAGCGCGTTGAAGCCCGCCAGCTTGTAATAGACGAGCATGAAGAGCGTCACCAGGCCGAGCCCGACGAACGACGAGATGATGCCCGCGCGGATCGAATCGGCGCCGAGCGACGGTCCGACTTCGCGCTTCTCGAGGTAGATCATCGACGCCGGCAAGGCGCCCGACTTGAGGACGAGCGCCAGATCCTGCACTTCCTGCTGGGTGAAACGTCCGGTGATCCGCGCATCGGCCGTTGTGATGGCCGTCTCGATGTTCGGCGCCGAGACGACCTGGTTGTCGAGCACGATCGCCAGGCGTTTGCCCACGTTCTCCGACGTCGCCCGGCTGAACTTCCCGACGCCCTCGCTGCTGAGCGTGAAAGCGACCATCGGCTGGTTGTATTCGTCCACCGACGCGCGAGCCGTGCGCAGATCGCGGCCGGTCACCATCGGAATCCTGCGGACGAGGTAGAAGACCCTGGACGTGTCCCCCGCCACTTCGGACGGCCCCTGCACGACTTGCGCGTCGGCTGGAACCGTACCGCCGTTGGCCTGCAACAGCTCCGCTTCGGTCGTGGCAGGACCGGACAACACGAGCTTGAGCTCGAGCACCGCCGTGTCACTGATGATCTGCTGGGCACGGGCGACGTCGGTCACACCCGGCAGCTCCACCATGATCTGGTCGTTCGCGCTGCCGTACGGCGCGATGTTCGGTTCGGAGACGCCGAGCGCGTTCACGCGGCGCTCGATGGTCTGAATGGCCTGCGTGACGGCCTCGTTCCGCGTCTGCACGGCGATGTTGGGACGCATCTTGAACACGTAGACGCCCGCGCCGGCCTGTGACCGGTCGAACGTCGTCCCGGCCAGATTGTCGGCAATCGTGCGGAACTGCTGGTCGCGATCAGACGGCACGCCTTCGACGGTGAAGTCGGTCAGCGTGGGAGGCGGCACTGTGACCGTGATGCCCTCGTCGCCGGCCTGCTGGCGCACCTGCTCTGAGATGGTCTGCGTTTCGAGCCGAAGGGCATCGTCGGTCTGCACCTTCAGCACGAAGTGGACGCCGCCTTGAAGGTCGAGCCCGAGATTCACCTTTTTCGAGGGCGGCGTGAAGCAGAACACGGACACCGCCGTCACGAAGACGATGGTGAGGATCTTCCAAGTGAGCTTGTTCGACATGCGTTAGAGCGAACCGCCGGCCGGGGGGACGACGGGCTCCTCTCCTTGATAGCCGCCGATGGCGGCCCGGGCGACCTCGATCCGGACCTTGTCGGCGATCTGAACCTGAATGCTCTTCTCGTCGAGCTTGGTGATCTGGCCGTAGATCCCGCTCGTCGTGACGATCTTGTCTCCGACCTTGAGCGCCGTCTGGAACTCCTGCACCTTCTTCTGGCGGCGGCGCATGGGCAGCAGCACCACGAACATGAAGATGAGCGCCACCATCACGAGCTGCGGAAGGATCGTGGTGAGGATGCTGGCTTGGCCCGAGGCGGGCTGCGCCATCGCGACGACGAACGCTGGAACCGACGGTGACATCATGACGCTGAAGGCTGGAAGGAATAGGCCTCGTGGAACGCTCGCCTGAAGGAACTGAATGTTCCGAACACAATAGCCTTTCTAATCGCTCGCATGGTGTCAAGGTAAAAGTGCAAATTATGCAGTGTGTTAAGGGCGCCTGCGCTCATTTCGCCCGACATGAAGAGGTGCCGAAGATAGGCCCGTGAATGCCGCCGGCAGGTGGGACAAGCACAGTCGGGATCTGGTGGCGAGAGATCTTCGGCATATCGGGCATTCTTGATGGACAGTGGCCCGCGCCTAGTGAAGAGCTGTCCGTTCCTCGCGTTTCGCGTCGGGAGCACACAGTCGAAGAGATCGATGCCTCTGGCCACACTTTCGACCAGGTCCACCGGCGTGCCCGTTCCCATGAGATAGCGCGGACGATCCGACGGCAGCTGGGCCGAGGTGTGCGCGACGATGTCGTACATCAGGTCGGCGGGCTCGCCGACCGACAGGCCACCAATCGCGTACGCCTCGAATCCCACGGCTATCGTGCCGGCGACACTGCGGTCCCGTAACCTTTTATATGTACCGCCCTGGATGATGCCGAATTGCGCCTGACCGGGCGTCGGTCTTGGCACGCCCGCATCCGCCCCGGCGGCCAGCCCCAGAAACCGGTCCCGGCCACGCCGCGCCCAACGCAGCGTGCGATCGGTGGACGCCGCGACCTCGTCTTCGGTGGCGGGCCACGCCGGACATTCATCGAAGATCATCGCGACATCCGATCCCAGCCGTGCCTGGATGTCGACGACCGATTCCGGCGTGAGTGACAACGACTGTCCGTCGAGATGCGATTGGAATCGCACGCCCTCCTCGGAGATACGTCTCCGGTCAGCGAGCGAGAACACTTGATAGCCCCCCGAGTCGGTGAGAATCGGCCGCTGCCACCCCATGAAGGCGTGCAGTCCGCCAAGGCGTGCGATGCGCTCATCGCCGGGACGCAAGTGCAAGTGGTAGGTATTGGCGAGGATGATGTCCGGTGCCAGCGTGTCGATCTGATCGATCGTCAGGGCCTTGATGGCACCGCGAGTGCCGACGGGCATGAACGCCGGTGTCTCGACGACGCCGTGCGCGAGCTCGAGTTGCCCGCGCCGCGCGCCGGCGTCCTCGGCAACGACGGTGAACCTGAGGTGAGCGCTCACGGCGTTAGCCTATAATGACCGGGCCGCGTCGGCGGCACACGGGATCCTCCACTCGAGTGAAACGTCTTCGCGTTGGCGTGTTGTACGGCGGCCGATCTGGCGAGCATGAAGTGTCGCTCGCGTCGGCGGCCGCGGTGTTCGCCAACCTCGATCGCCAGCGCTACGAACCCGTCGCCATCCGGATCGAAAAGGACGGCCGCTGGGTGCTCGCGGACCGGCCACCGTCAGCCACATCAGCGGCCGACGTCCTCGATCAAATGAAGAGCGAGTCGTCGCGCGCGCGCGGCGGACGCGACGTATTCCTGCCGCCCCGACCCGGGGAAGACACCTTGATCCTCGTCGCCCGGCGCGCGTCCAAGTCGGCTGACGCCGACACGCTGGCCACGGTGACGGGGCTCGCACTCGATGCCGTCTTTCCCGTGCTTCACGGCCCGTACGGAGAGGACGGCACGATCCAGGGCCTGCTCGAGTTGGCCAACGTCGCGTATGTCGGCTGCGGCGTGCTCGCCTCGTCGACGGGCATGGACAAGGCGATCATGAAGGTGCTTTTCCGAGCCGGAGGCTTGGCGGTGCCCGATTGGGTCGTCGTGCCGCGAGCGGAATGGACCCGCGATCGCGAGGCGGTCACGAGATCGATTGAAGCGTCGCTGCCCTATCCGCTGTTCGTGAAGCCCGCCAACCTCGGGTCGAGCGTCGGCGTCTCGAAGGTCCACGATCGCGCAGAGCTCGGACCGGCGATCGATGCCGCCGTGCAATTCGATCGCAAAGTCATCGTCGAGGTCGCCGTGCCGGAGGCGCGGGAGATCGAATGCGCGGTCCTGGGGAACGACCAGGCGACGGCGTCCGTGCCCGGCGAAATCGTGTCGTCGCGCGAGTTCTACGATTACGAGGCCAAGTATCTGGACACTGGCTCACGCACCGAGATTCCCGCGGCGATTGACGCCGCGCTCTCGGCGGAGATTCAGCGTCAGGCCATCGCCGCCTTCGCCGCCATCGACGGTGCGGGACTCGCGCGTGTGGACTTTCTGCTCAGCCGTTCGACCGGCAGGCTGTTCGTCAACGAGATCAATACGATGCCGGGCTTCACGACGATCAGCATGTACTCGAAGCTCTGGGCGGCCACCGGCGTCGACTATCCGACGCTCATCGATCGCCTGATCGCGCTCGCGATCGAACGTCACACCGACAAGCAGCAGCTCCGCACGAGCGCATTCTGATCGCAGCGCGTGCCGCGGTGCACACGCGCCGTGATCCCGGCGCGCGAATGTGCAATCTTTTGACAAAGCCCATTACTTTGTGCTTGACAGTCGATGATTCTCGTCCATAATCTACATCTTGCGTGAGAGCTTCGGGCTCAGCCCACTTATTGGGTACGGTCGTGCAGCGTGCGAGCCGGGCTCACGCGCCCCTGCTGATGGATTACGACGGTAGTCGAGACGAAGGGATGTTGCGCCCACGGGCGCACGCGAGGTGTGTCACCGGACGCCGGTGATCTGGAAGGGTGCGGCAACAGATGCCAGCACTCTTTTTTTTTGAGTTCGTCAGAGGCCGCGGTGACATCGCGGCGTCTGCCATGAAGCCCGGGCACTCCATGCACCGGTCGAGACGGCCGAAAGGCTGCGACGCGGAGTGGAGCAGGACGCCTGTGCAGCAACCCACGAGGAAAGGGGGGACAACACACAATGGCGAAGAAAACGGCCAAGAAGGCAGCGAAGAAGGGCGGCAAGAAGCGTTAAGCACGCCCTCCCGACAGGGAAAGGGGGCGATCGCCGCCCCCTTTTTTTCTGGGCGGATGCGCGCGTGACACGTGCGCATCCGCCCGATTGTCATCTGAGCTCGACCCCGTCCCAGATTCGCACACGCTCGATCACATCCCACGGCGACAGACGATCGAGCACATCCCACCCATTCACGACCCGGCCGACGTTCGTGTACTTCGCGTCGAGATGCGGCTGCGGCGACAGCGTGATGAACCACTGACTGCCGCCGGTGTCCTTGCCGGCAAGCGCGATCCCCACCGAGCCACGCAGGTACGGCACCGTGCTGAGCTCGTCTCGAATCGTGTACCCCGGCCCGCCATTGCCATCGCCGCGCGGATCGCCGGCCTGGAACACGAACCCCGGAACGACGCGATGCGCGGGCAGGCCGTTGAAGAGACCCGTGCGCGCCTGCTCGATGAACGCCAACACCGTGAACGGCGCGGCAATGACGTCGAGCTGCAGCTCGACCGTGCCCCGGCGTGTTTCCACGAAGGCGTGCGGTGAGTAGGGCGGCCGCAACACCGCGGCCGAAGAAAAGAATTCCGGCGGCTGTCGCACGAGCGCCGGACGTTCAGGCGCCGCATCCTTCTCGCCCTTCGCAGCCAGCAGCTCCGCAGCATGTGTCCGGACGGGCCATTCACGATCGTGAAGCGCCTGTCTGACGACGGCGAGCGCGCGCTCGCCACCGAGCGCGGCGAGCGCCTCGATGGCCGCGCCCCGCGCGGAGTAACTGGCGTCGCTCTGCCCGCGCGCATACGCCTTCTCCAGCGCATCGATCCCGCCATCGGGCTTGAGCTCCGCCACCAGCCGAGCTGCCGTCTCACGCTCGACGAAATCCTCCGCCTCGAGAGCGGCCAGCACCCTCGCCGACGCCGACGTCGCACGCACGGCCGCCAACGCCTCGAGAGCCGGTCCGTGCACACGGGGATCGGTGTCCTCCAGGAGCTCTTCGATCCCCGCGGTGACGCGATCGGCAGGCAGCGTGCCGAGCACCGCTGCCAGCGCGGCACGCACACTCCACTCGGGATCGCGGCCAAGACCGGCAAGCACGACCAGAAAACTCTGCGAATTCGACTTCGCCGCGGCGGCCAAGGCCGCCGATCGCACGGCCGGAGATGGATGCGAGAAGAAGTCGAGCAGGTGATCGAACGCCTCGGGAGCCCTCAGCATCCCCAGAGCGTCAATGGCTTCCACCGTCAGATTGAGCGGCAACTCGGGCTGTTCCAACAGGCCCAGGAGCGGCGTGACCGCCGACCGGTCTCCCATCTGCCCCATCGCGCGGACGGCCGCCACGCGAACCTTGATATCCGCGTCGCGACGAGCGATGACGGCAGCGGCCAGCGAATTCGTCGATGGATGTTTGTAGGCCGCGAGCCCTCGCAACGCGAATCCCGACGTGTACACGCCGGTTGATGCAAGGGGAACCAGATACGGGGCCGCTCGCGGATCACCCACGCGCTGAAGGGCGTAGGCCACAGGCCACCAACGCGAGACCGCCTGGCCGTCAGCGCCGATCGCCACCTGGGCCAGCGGCTCGAACCGTTTCAACCGCGCGAGGGAGAACAGCGCCAGGCGGCACAGCTCGATTTCCGTACTCTTCGGCCACTCTTCGTCGTCGGGTTCGAGTCCTGAGACGAGGGGTGCACATCCAGACGCCGCCTTGGCAATCGCCGGCGCCGCCGAATCGTCGCCGATGAGTCCCAGCCCTTCGATGGCTCGCGCCCGAACGAGAGGCTCCTGATCGGCAAGCGCGGCAGTCAGTGCAGCGACCGAGGTGCGGTCGCCCAGCAGTCCGAGGGCAAAGGCGGCATTGGCCCGCACGGTCGGATCGGGATCAGCTTGGAGAAGAAGCAGCGCCGAGGCGCCCTCCACCATCCCCACGCGCCCGATCGCCAGCGCCGCGCGGCTGCGAATCGCCGCATCGGGATCGCGAGCCAACTGGACGAGGTCTGGAGATGTCGCCGGCGCGAAGCCGCCAGTGGGTCCCACGGCGGCAGCGGGAGGGGTCGCGGCTGCGGCCACGTCGACACGGACGATGTCGCGAAGAGTCCGCGACTGCTCGAGGCGGAAGGTCCATGCCATCTTCTCGTCCCGTGTCGCCGGGGCCACCACGGGCGTTGCCGCCTGAACAGGTGCGGACGGCGTGGAGGCGCAGCCCCAAGACAAACACAAGAGTGTCAGCGACATGCCCATGACCGCTCGGGCGGGCGGTGGAATCTGGTGCATATCAGTCATGGTAGCCCACCGGTTTCGCGGCGGTGCCGGAAAGCCTCGCTGGTATACTTCGCGGCCACGTTGGATTTTCGGTACCTCGCCATCGAAGGCCCCATCGGACTCGGCAAGACGGCGCTGGCCGAACGGCTTGGTGCGCGCCTGGACGCCACGGTCGTGCTGGAAGACACCGACAATCCGTTTCTCCTCGATTTCTACGCGAACCGGAACGGCGCCGCGTTTCAGTCACAGTTGTTCTTCACGCTCGCACGCCATCGCCAACTGCTGAGCCTCCGGCAGCGCGACCTGTTCAGCCAGGTGACCGTCTGCGACTACCTGTTCGAGCGCGATCGCATCTATGCGTTCATGAACCTGGACGACAACGAACTGTTCATCTATCAGCGCCTCTTCGATCTGGTCGCACGCGACCTGTCCCAGCCCGATGTCGTCATCTACCTGCAGACTCCCACCGATCGCTTGATCCGCCGGAACGCGGAACAGGCGAAGCGCGATCCCGAGCGAGGCGCGCCGTCCGCGGAATACCTCACGGAATTGAACGAGGCGTACAACCATTTCTTCTTCCACTACACCGCCACGCCGCTACTCGTGGTCGAAACGTCCCAGGTCGACGTCTCGTGGGGCGACGAAGCCGTGGACGACTTGCTCAAGCAGGTGCGAGCGATCGGACGAGGCACGCAGTATTACGTGCCCCGTACCGGTGGCTGACGGTCGTCAGGCCGGGACGCCGGCCGATGCGTAGGACTGTCGCGCGGATTCTGCTACCCTCTCAGCCGTGGCGTGGTTCAAGAAGACACGCAAGCCTATCGAGTCGCCCGACAAGGCGAGCCGCGTGCCGGAAGGCCTCTGGGTCAAGTGTCCCGAATGCGGGCGCGCGCTGTATCACAAGGATCTCGAAGCCAGCCTTCAGGTCTGCCAGCATTGCAGCCACCATTTCAGGATGTCGTCACACGAGCGGCTGCGGATGCTGTTCGATGGCGCGGCCTGGACCGAGCACGATGCGGGACTGCGGTCCCTGGACCCGCTCCAGTTCACCGACACGAAGGCGTATCGCGATCGCCTCGCGGCGACGATCAAGTCCACGGGCCTCAAGGACGCGGTCGTCGTCGGCACCGGCACGCTCGACGAGATACCGATCGCGGCGTGCGCGATGGAGTACAGCTTCATCGGTGGCAGCATGGGCGTGGTCGTGGGTGAGAAGATCACGCGCGCCGCCGAGCTGGCGCTCGCGCAGCGCATGCCGTTGGTCGTCGTCTGTTGCTCGGGTGGCGCGCGCATGATGGAGGGCGCGCTGTCGCTGATGCAGATGGCGAAGATCAGCGCGGCGCTGGGCCGATTGGATCGCGCGGGGCTCCCCTACGTCTCCGTCCTCACCGATCCGACGACAGGCGGTGTCACCGCGAGTTTCGCGATGCTCGGCGACCTGAACATCGCCGAACCAAAGGCGCTCATCGGATTCGCCGGACCGCGCGTGATCGAGCAGACGATCCGCCAGAAGCTGCCGGAGGGATTTCAGCGAAGCGAATTCCTCCTCGACAAAGGTTTCATCGATCTCATCGTCGACCGGCGCGAGCTGCGCGCGACACTCGCCAGGACGCTCCGGATCATGATGGGCCTCCCCGCCCGCATGGCACCCTCCGAGCACGCGGCCGTAGCCCCGGCGGCGCCTGACGAGTCCACGGCGACGTGACGACGCGCGAGCGTCTGTTTTCGCTGGAACAGTTCGGGATCAAGCTCGGTCTGGAACAGATTTCAGCTCTGTTGTCTCACCTCGGCCATCCGGAGCACCAGTTCGTGTCCCTCACGGTCGCCGGGACGAACGGTAAAGGATCGGTCACCGCCATGCTCGAACGCGGTCTCCGGGCCGCCGGCTACCGCACCGGACGCTACACCTCTCCCCACCTGGTCCACCTCGAAGAGCGCGTGGCGATCGACGGCGCCTCGATCGACGCCGATCGACTCGACCGCGCCGCCGAACGGGTCCTCGCTGCGGCGCAGTCGCTGCCCGCCCCGCCGAGCTTCTTCGAAGCGACGACGGCGCTCGCCATCGACGTGTTTCGGGAGGCGGACATTGACGTCGCGGTCCTGGAGGTCGGCCTGGGCGGCCGCCTGGACGCGACCAACGCCGTAGATTCGATCGGGGCGGCGATTACGCGTATCGATTTCGATCACCAGCAATATCTCGGGGACACGCTGCCGGCGATTGCCGCCGAGAAGGCCGCCGTCATCAAGCCGGGCGCGACCGTCGTCGTCGGCGCCAACCCACCAGAGGTCATCGACGTCGTGTCACACCGCTGCGATGACGTCGGCGCGACGCTGACCCGGGCGGCGTCAGATGTCGCCACGACGGTGACCTTGTGGGACGGTCGGGCGGAACTGCCACTGCGCACACCACGCCGCGACCACGGCGTCCTGAGACTCGCGCTGCGAGGGCGGCACCAGGCGGAGAACGCCTCGATCGCGGCCTGTCTTCTCGACGAGCTCGATGCCGAGAAGCGACTGGTGGTTCCCGCTGCTGCGGTCAAGACCGCCCTGGAACAGGCGGCGTGGCCGGGACGTCTCGAACTCGTGCACTGGAAGGGCATGGACGTGCTCTTGGACGGCGCACACAACGCGTCCGGCGCACGAGCGCTGGCGTCTTACATTCGTGACGTGCACGGTGGGAAGATGCCGATGGTGGTGGGGCTCATGAAGGACAAGGACGCGGCCGCCATCCTCGGTGCGCTCGTCGACGTCGCCTCGCGGATCGTCCTGACGGCTGCCGACACGCCTCGAGCCGCCAGACCCGAATGGCTCGAAAACATCGTTCGGTCGCTCGCGCCGGAACTACCGACCTCGACGAGCGACGACTCACTCGCGGCGCTTCGCCTGGCGGCTCGAGACGGCTCGGCCACCGTCGTGGCGGGTTCTCTTTACCTCGTGGGGGAAGTTCGTGCGCAGCTGTCGTGATATTCTCCGAGCGTTCGCCGCGAACGCCGCTATCATGCGTCGATCGATCGCCTTGCTCGCGCTCGCGGGTACGTTCCTTCTGCTGGCTCGGACCGCGCAGGCCCAAGAAAACCCGTTTCAGGACTGCGGTCCAATTCCGATCAAGCAGGACGGATTCGAAGTCACGCCCATCGAAGGGGGGCGCAGCTTCGTTCTGACCGGACCGGTCGTCGTCACCTGTACCAACTGGATCCTGATCGCCGACCGGATCACCTACGACACGATCAGTGAGAACGTCCAGGCGTCCGGCAATGTGTCGTTCATCGAGGAAGACCTGACGATCTACGCCGAGCGGGCCTTGCTCAACCGCAGGACTCGACTGGGGACGTTCTTCACGGCGCGCGGCTGGGCCAAGATCGGCGACGAGCCGGACAAACGGAGCGCGTTTGGCACCATGGAGCCGGATGTTCGGTTCTATGGCCAGGAGATCGCCAAGATCGCCGCCAAGCGGTACACGATCAAGGCTGGCGCCTTCACGTCGTGCGTCCAAGCGACCCCTCGCTGGGAGATGGCGACCTCGGAGACGACGCTCACGCTCGACAAGTACGCGCTGCTCAAGAACGTCATGCTGCGCGTCAAGGACGTGCCGCTCTTGTACGTGCCGATCATGTACTACCCCATCAACAAGGAAGACCGGGCCACCGGGTTCCTGATGCCGCAGTACAGCTCGTCGACGTACTTCGGGAAGAGCTTCACCAACGCGTTCTTCCTGGTGCTCGGACGAAGCCAGGATGCCACCTTCTACCACTCGTTCAATTCAAAAACGGGCCAGGGGTTGGGATCCGACTATCGCTACGCCACCAACGGCGGGCGCGGCGACGCCAAATTCCAGATGACACAGGAGCGCGCGAGGTTCGCCAGCGATGGCGTGACGACAACCGCGGCGGCAACACGGTCGATCTCGATCGACGGCAGCGGCAACCAGCAGCTTCCCCGTGGCTTCGCCGTCAACGGCTACATCCATTACTTCAGCAACATCGTCACGCAGCAATTGCAGGAGGACATCACCGACGCGTCCCAGCGCAACCGGGACTTCACGGCGGCGATGTACGGACGGCTCGGCCGGACGAGGCTCGATGCGAAGGTGAGCCAGAACGACACGTTCTACGGGACCGAGTCGGCGTCGCGCTCGGGGACGCTGCCGTCGTTCATTCTCTCGATGACCGATCGTCCCATTGGGCGCTCGAAGATCTACGTCGGAGCCACCGGAGAGACCGACTATCTCGTGAGACAGGACGACATCGAAGATCCGGAAACGAATCGCAGTCTCCTGCGATTCCATGGAGGCCCATCGATTCGGGCTCCGCTCAGCACGCTGCCGTATCTCAACGTCACCGGCACGGGATCCTGGCAGGTGACGCACTGGCGCGAGTCGCTCGATCCGGTCACCGACGAGCAGGTCGCCGTACCGTTGACGAGGCAGGTCCTCAATCTCAGCACCCGGGTGCAAGGACCGGTGCTGTCGCGCGTCTTCCTGACACCGGGCCGCGGCTACGCGGACGGGTTCAAGCACCTGATCGAGCCGGGCCTGACGATCAACCGCGTGATTTCACCGTTCACTGGATACGACCAGACCGTCAAGCTCGATCGCATCGACTACGCGGTGGAAAATTCCACGCAAATCGCCTATTCGCTCACCAACCGGCTGCTCGCTCGCCGGCCCAGGCCGTCGTTGGTTCCCGGTGCTCCTCCCTTGCCGGGCCTCGCGCACGAGATTCTGTCGGTGGACGTGAGCCAGTCGTACTACACGAGCGCACTCGCCGCGAAGATCGACGAGCAGACGCAGTCGTACGCGACTCAGGACGTCCAGGCCTCGTCGACCGATACGCACCTGTCGCCCTTGACGGTGGCCGTGCGGACCCAGCCGTTCGAGTCCGCGTCTGGCGACTTCCAATTGCGCATTCATCCCGTCCGCCGCGAGATCATGGACATGTCCGCCGGCACCACCGTCAACGCCGAACGCCTGCAGTTGTCCGCCAGTTGGAACAAGACGTTCTTCATCGAAGACCTGCCGCCGTTCGATCGAACTGACCGCCAGCATTTTCTTTCGTCACGGACGACGATTCGCACGCGCGACAATCGCGTGAGCGGATCGTACCGTTTCAACCTCGACGTGGCGAAGCGCGACTTCATCCAGCAGAGCGTCACGGCGTCCTACAACAGCCAGTGCTGCGGCATGTCGGTGGACTGGAGCTCGTTCAGAAGCGTGCTTCGACCTGGTGGATCGGAGCGGCGGTTCACGGTGTCGTTCTCGCTCGCGGGGATCGGCTCGTTCTCCAATCAGATGGGCGCGTTCAATCAGCCGTGATGACGCGCCAACGTACGCTCGTCACCGGGGCGGCAGGGTTCGTCGGACGGCACTTGATTCGCGTTCTCGCGGGGACCACGGAGATCGTGGGCTGGCATCGGCCAGGTCACGCGCCTGAGCCGGTCGGTGACGTCTCGTGGCGGCCGGTCGATCTCACCGATCGCGTCACCGTCTTCCGCGACATTGCGGCGTCGAAGCCGAACGCGATCTTCCATCTCGCCGCGGCTCCAAGCGTGCGTCAGTCCTGGACCGATCCGCTTCCGCATCTGCGCACCAACGTGCTGGGCACCCACTACCTGTTGGAAGCGGTGAGAAGAGCCGACATCGCGTGCCGGATTCTCATCGTCTCGTCCGGTCAGGTCTACGCCGCGAGCGAGACGGCGGTTGACGAAGACGCGCGGCTGCGCCCGATCAGCCCCTACGGCCTCACAAAGCTCGGCGAGGAACAGCTGGCGCTTCGGGCGTGTGAAGACGACGATCTCGATGTGGTGGTGGCGCGTCCCTACAACCACATCGGTCCAGGTCAATCGCCGGAATTCGCGGTCGCGCATTTCGCGCGGCAGATTGCGCGTATCGAGGCCGGTCTCGAACCAGCGCGGCTCGGCGTCGGCAACCTGTCCGCACGGCGCGATACCAGCGACGTTCGGGACGTCGTCGACGCCTACGCGCAGCTGATGTCGCTCGGTCAGAGTGGACGCGCGTACAACGTCTGCTCGGGCACGGCGACGGCCGTCGGGGCCATGCTCGACGCCCTCCTTTCGCGCGCGGCCGTTCCGGTGCAGTTGGAGCATGCGGCTGACCGTCTTCGCCCGAATGACGTGCCCGTGATGTTCGGTGACCGGTCGCGGATCGAATCGGAAGTGGGGTGGACGCCTCGAATTCCCCTCGAGCAGACGCTCGCCGACACGCTCGAGTACTGGCGCGCACACGTCCGCGTCGGGTGACGACGCGTTTCCGATTGACTCCGGTCGGACGGTCGTGAGAGAAGAAAGGGCGAAACTCCATGAAATCCCGGCAGCTTTCGCTCTTCGAGGAACGGCCCCGACCGACGCTGCGCGAGGTCGCAGAAGCGGTGCAGGCGGCCGGTCTCGCCGGGCTTCCCGACGCCACACGGCGCGCCGACGCCGCACGCTACCAGGAAGTCGCCGTGAAGTCGGCCCTCACCGAAGCGAAGGGAATGCCGTTTCGCTGGGCGCTCAATCCGTATCGGGGCTGCACGCATGCGTGCGAGTACTGCTACGCGCGGAAGTACCAGCGGCACCTCGAGATGGGCACCGACGACTTCTCCACCGTCATCCTGGTGAAAGAGAACCTGCCGCACGTGCTACGGCGTGAAGTGACACGCGCGTCGTGGTCGCACGAATCGGTCTCGATTGGCACTGCGACCGATCCGTATCAACCCATCGAGGGGTACTACCGGATCACCAGGCGGTGTCTCGAGGTCCTCATCGACGCAGACACGCCGTTTTCGATCGTCACGAAAGGGCCGATGGTCGTTCGCGACCGAGACCTCCTGGCGCGCGCCGCGGCGCGCGCCGGCTGCTCGGTCTTTCTCAGCGTGCCCAGTGTCGACGAAGCGGCTTGGCGCGTGCTCGAACCGGGCACGGCGTCTCCGTCTCAGCGCCTGCACGCCGCCCGGCTGTTGCGAGACGCGGGTGTCGACGTCGGCGTGCTGATGATGCCGCTCGTTCCGGGATTTACGACGACTCGTTCGAGCATCGAACGCACGGTGAAGGCCGTGCTCGAGGCGGGTGTGCGGTTCGTGGGCTCGAACGTGACGCGGCTCGACCCGGGCGTCAGGGAATTCTTCTTCGCGTTTCTCGAACGCGAGCGCCCGTCGCTCGTGCCTGGCTATCGACGGCTGTACACACGGACCGAAGCCAGCCGCGACTACACGCAGGCCGTGAAAGCCCGCGTGTCAGCGGCCCTCGCGGCCGCTCGAGGGCCGCATCAGCGCGGCGCGAGCAGCGCCTGAATGCGCGCCTCGGTGGACGGATGCGTCGAGAACAACCCCTGCAGTCCCTTCATCGAGAACGGCTTCATGATGAACATGTGCGCGGTCGCCGGATTCGCGTTCATCGGAATCCTGCGCGACGTGCTGTCGATCTGGCGAAGCGCATGGGCCAACCCCATCGGCGAGCCGACGATCTCGGCGCCGCCCCGATCGGCCGCGAACTCACGCTGGCGGGAAATCGCGGCCTGAATCAACATCGCCGCAAGCGGCGCGAGGAGGGCCGTCAGCAGCAGCACCGCGGGGTGCGGTCCATCCCGGTCGTCACTGCGGCCCGACCCGAAGATCGCCGCGTACTGCGCCATGTTGGCGAGCATCATGATCGCGGCCGCGATGGTGGCCGCCACGGTGCTGATCAGGATGTCGCGGTGCTTCACGTGCGCCAGCTCATGCGCGATCACGCCCTCGAGCTCGGCCTCTGACAAGATACGCAGAATACCTTCAGTTGCCGCCACCGCCGCGTGATCCGGATTTCGTCCAGTCGCGAACGCGTTGGGCGAATCATCAGGAATCACATAGACCTTGGGCATCGGCAGTCCAGCGCGGCCGGCGAGCCTCGCGGTCATCCGATACAGCGGATGATCCTGTCCGACTTCCTGCGCTCGGTACATCCGGAGCACCAGCTTGTCCGAAAACCAGTACGTCCCGACGTTCATGACAACGGCGAAGACGAACGCGATGGCGAGACCGCTCTGTCCCCCAAGAGCACCGCCGATCAGCAGGAACAAGCCACTCAACCCACCGAGCAACACCGCCGTCTTCAAGGCGCTTCCCATGAACATCGTCCTCCGTGCGGGCGCAGGCCCCGTTGAACCTTTTCGAAATTATCGCAGGTTTCCGCGGTGGCACGCGGCGTCTACGCCTTCATCATCGACTCAGAATCAGACGTGGACTCATCGAGGGTGACGAGCACACAGAAGAAGTTGTTCCGTGGCCACGATGTTCACGCCATTGCGGTCGAGTCCTATAATCGAAAGATGAAGATGAGGTGGGGTCGCGCGATCTCGACTGTGGCATTCATCGCTGGAGCGGGGGTGTTCCTCGCGGCGCAGGCACCCGCGGCACCTACGCCACGGCCGTTTCCTGGCAGCGGATCCTCGTCGTCGGGATCATCTCCGCGACCCGCCGCGCCTCAACCGGCGCCTCCCGCGACCGAGCCGGTCACGACGAAGCCGATAGCGACGGCGCCCGTTGCGGCCTCGTCCGGTGCCGACATCGGCAGCGTGCCGATGTATCCGGACGCTGAATTTCTCGACTCCTACGACGCCGGCCGCGGCCAACGCTACTTCGTGTACGGCGTGAACGCCACGTTCGACACCGTCGCCGCGTACTACAAGCAGGCGCTCAAGAACGGCGGGAAGGAGATCTACCCGGCGCCCCGGATGGTGATTTTCGAGCTGGCGTCGTTCAAGGACGACCGCATGGCGTACCCGCCGAGCGTCGTCATCAAGGACTACTCGACGACCGCGCCCGCGGGCTACCTGTTCGTGAGAGGCTCAGCCGAGAAGCGCTTCCAAACGGTCATTCAGGTCGTGCCACCGGCGCCCGCCGCGCCGGCGCGATAGCCGCGCCGCCTCAAGACCACGGGTCAGGACACGCTGCGATATTCCGCGGCCTTGTCCGCCAGACCGGCTTCGACGGCGCGATCGACGCTCACCCCCTGCGCGGCCGCGTAGTCGCGAATTTGCTGCGTGATCTCCATGCTGCAGAACTTCGGGCCGCACATCGAGCAGAAATGTGCGAGCTTGGCGCCTTGCGACGGCAACGTCGCGTCGTGGTAGGCGCGCGCCGTGACCGGATCGAGCGAGAGGTTGAACTGGTCTTCCCAGCGGAATTCGAAACGCGCCTTCGACAACGCGTCGTCCCACACTTGCGCCCGGGGGTGGCCCTTGGCCAGATCCGCGGCGTGGGCGGCGATCTTGTACGCGATCACGCCCGCTTTCACGTCCTCGCGGTTCGGTAGGCCGAGGTGTTCCTTGGGCGTGACGTAGCAGAGCATCGCGGTGCCGTACCAGCCGATCATCGCCGCGCCGATGGCCGACGTGATGTGATCGTAGCCGGGCGCAATGTCCGTGGTGAGCGGACCGAGGGTGTAGAACGGCGCCTCCTGACACCACTCGAGCTGTTTTTCCATGTTCTCGCGGATGAGGTTCATCGGCACGTGCCCGGGGCCTTCGTTCATGACCTGGACGTCGTACTCCCACGCGATCCGCGTCAGTTCCCCCTGCGTCCTGAGCTCGGCGAGCTGCGCCTCGTCGTTGGCGTCGGCGATCGATCCCGGACGCAGACCGTCTCCGAGCGAGAACGCGACGTCGTAGGCGCGCATGATTTCGCAAATCTCGCGAAAGTGCGTGTACGTGAAATTTTCCTGATGGTGGGCCAAACACCACTTCGCCAGGATCGATCCCCCGCGCGAGACGATGCCGGTGAGGCGTCTGGCCGTCATCGGCACGTAGCGCAGCAGCACGCCGGCGTGCACGGTGAAGTAGTCGACGCCCTGCTCCGCCTGTTCGATGAGCGTGTCGCGGTAGATCTCCCAGGTGAGCTCCTCGGGCCGGCCACCGACCTTTTCGAGAGCCTGATAAATCGGGACCGTGCCGATCGGCACCGCGGAGTTGCGAAGGATCCATTCGCGCGTCTCGTGGATCTGCTTGCCGGTCGACAAGTCCATCACGGTGTCAGCGCCCCAGAGCGTGGCCCACCGCAGTTTGTCGACCTCTTCGACGATCGACGAGCTCACCGCCGAATTACCGATGTTGGCGTTGATCTTCACGAGGAAATTGCGGCCGATGATCATCGGCTCGAGCTCACGATGATTCACGTTGGCGGGGATGATCGCCCGACCCTTGGCCACTTCCGCGCGCACGAAGTCGGCCGGCAGTCCCTCGCGGACGGCGATGAACTCCATCTCGGGTGTGATCTCGCCGCGCCGCGCGTAGTGCAACTGCGTCACGCCTGCCCCGGGTTTGGCCCGAAGCACGTCGCGGCGACCGCCGCTCCGGACGACGACCACGTCCTGGCGGCCTCGAACCCACGGCGCGCGCAATTCCGGCAGGCCGGAGTGGACGTCCAATCCGCGGGGACCGCTCGTGTCGTACACACGGACCGCCTCCTGGCCCCCGGTCAACGCGATTTCGCGCATCGGCACCCGGACGCCTGGACCGTCGACATAGACCTTTGTCGACGAGGGGAACGCGGTCTCGAAATCGGTTTCGCTGAGAGGTTGGTAAGACATGTGTCGCGATCCTGTCCGCGCCGGCGGACGAGCCGGCCTGCTAGCGCAATTGATAGCCCACGGTGAACTTCAGATCCGGACTGTCGAGAGCGCCGACCTTGAGCTCGGTGAAGAGGCCGCCCGTGTGTTGCGCTCCAATCAGAACGTTCAACCCGCCTCGAACACCGTCGTCGTGCTCTGACGAGTAGACGAGCGCGGCCGGCCCGGCTCCGAAGTAGACGCGCCACGGGTCGCGTTTGAGCGGAATCGAGTACACGAACTCGAGGTTGAACGCGAGCGTCGTGACACTGTTGCCGACGCCAATCTCCACGTTCGGCCGGAAGGTCACGTGCTCGACGACCGGTTTCGTCTCGACATGCCCGCCAAAGAAGAACTGATCCGGATCCGCGCTGACACCCGCGCGTATGCCGGTGCGCACCTGGGCGCTGGCGGCCGACGCACTGGCGCACAGCAGGACGACGAACAGGCCAACTCGGCACTTCATGAGCCGTTCTCCATGGCGGAGGCGAGACGACGACGCCGGTGCTCCCCGCTCATCGACCCATTGTAGCCACCTTGCGACGCTTCGCTCAGGCCACCCGTCTGAGAATCATGCACTTCAAGTAGTGTGTCTCGGGGACACCGACGAGCACGGGATGATCGCGGCCCTGCATGCGCTTCTCGACCAGCCACACCGGCACGCGGGCGTCGGCCGCGGCTTCTCGCAAGATCTCGAGAAACATCGCCTCGTCGACGTTGTACGAACAGCTGCACGTAATCAGGTGTCCGCCCGGACGCAGCAACCGGAGTGCACGAAGGTTGATCTCCTTGTAGCCGGCCCAGGCGCGCTCGATCGCGGCCTTGTTCTTCGCAAACGCCGGCGGGTCGAGTGCAATGGTGTCGAAGCTGGTCCCGGCGATCTCCAGCTCGCGGAGTTCGTCGAAGACGTTGGCCTCTCGAGCCTCGAGGCACGTGAGGCCGTTGGCGGCCGCGTTCGCTCGGGTCTGTTCGACGGCCGGCATCGACGAGTCGAGCGCCAGGACGTGCTCGACGGCACGGGCCATCTGCAACGCAAATCCCCCGTTGTACGTGAAGGCGTCGAGCGCCCGCCCACGCGCGTATCGAGCCGCCGCCTGGTGATTCTCGCGTTGATCCAAGAAGAGTCCGGTCTTCTGTCCGCGGCGAAGGTCCACGCTGAGCGTCATCTCGCCTTCTGACACCTCGACCCGGTCCGGAATGTCGCCATGGAGGACTTCCACCTTCGGTTCCAAGCCTTCCAATTGACGAACCTTCGGATCGTTGCGAGCCAAGATGCCCGCCGGCGCGAAGCGGCGCACGAGCCACTCGACAATCGTCTGACGCCGCCGGTCGGACCCCTGCGCGAGCGTCTGCACGACGAAGTACAGGCCCTGACGCGATCCATAGCGATCGATGACGGTGGCCGGCAGTTGGTCGGCCTCCCCATTGACGATGCGCCACGCCGAACCGTCGATCGCCAGGCTCTCACGGTAGGCCTGCGCGCGGTCGAGTCGTGACGCGAGCCACGGCGCTTCGTCCATCTCCGCGGGATCTGAGGTCAGCATCCGCAACGTAATCAGCGACGTACTGCTGAAGAAGGCCCAACCGAACGGCCGCTGGTGCTCTCCGAGCACGCGGACGATATCGCCGGGCTCGGCGTCGACCCTGGCGACGTCGGAGCGGTAGATCCACGGATGACCCGCGCGAATTCGGTCGGTGCCTCTCCGGGTCACAAGAGCAGTGGGCGGCATCCGGCTATAGTACGTTTTCGACTATGATCGGCGCATGCGCATCGCGCTCGGCGCCGACCACGCGGGCGTCGATCTCAAGAATCAGATCAAGGTCCGCCTCGAGGCGCGTGGACTGGCGTGCCGGGATTTCGGCGCGAACGGCGCGGCCTCGGTGGACTACCCGGACTACGCCATTCCGGTGGCCCACGCCGTGGCGGCGGGCGAGGTCGATCGCGGCATCCTGGTCTGCGGTTCCGGGCTGGGCATGGCGATGGCGGCCAACAAGATTGCGGGTATTCGAGCGGTGGCGGTGATCGACGATGTCTCGGCCCGCCTGAGCCGCGAACACAACGACGCCAACGTGCTCGCGCTCGGCGCGCGTCTGACGCCGCTCGATCGCGCGCTGGCGCTCGTCGACATCTTCCTGAATACGCCGTTCTCCGGCGGACGACACCAACAGCGCCTCGAGAAGCTCGCGGCCCTCGACCACACACTCCGATGACTCCATTGGCCACCATCGATCATTTGACCGCGACCGATCCCGAGATCGCCGCCGCGATTCGACACGAAGTCCGCCGCCAGCAGGAAGGACTCGAGCTCATCGCATCGGAAAACTTCGTGAGCCAGGCCGTACTCGAAGCCGCGGGCAGCGTGCTCACGAACAAGTACGCGGAGGGATACCCGGGCAAGCGGTACTACGGCGGCTGCGAGTTCGTCGACATCGCCGAACAATTGGCGATCGACCGTGCCAAGGAGCTCTTCGGCGCCGAACACGTCAACGTGCAGCCCCACTCGGGGGCGCAGGCCAACATGGCGGTCTACATGGCGGTCTTGTCGCCCGGGGACACGATTCTCGGGATGAACCTGGCCCATGGAGGACATCTCACCCACGGGCATCCGCTCAACTTCTCCGGCAAGTACTTCAAAGTCGTGCCGTACGGCGTGCGGCAGGAGGACGAACGGATCGACTACGACGAAGTGGCCAGACTCGCTCGCGAGCACCGGCCCAGGATCGTCGTGATCGGCGCGAGCGCGTATCCACGCCAGATCGACTTCGCCCGCATCCGAGCCGTCGCAAACGAGGTCGGCGCCGTCGTCATGACCGACATGGCGCACATCGCCGGACTGGTGGCCGCAGGCGTTCATCCCAGTCCCGTCCCGCACTCGGATTTCGTGACGACGACGACGCACAAGACGTTGCGCGGGCCGAGGGGCGGCATGGTGCTGTGCCGATCGGCCTTCGCCAAGGACCTCGACCGCGCGCTGTTCCCTGGCGTCCAGGGCGGTCCGCTGATGCACATCGTCGCGGCCAAGGCCGTCTGCTTCAAAGAAGCGCTGACACCGGAGTTTCGAACCTATCAGCAGCAGATCGTGAAGAACGCCGCTCGCCTGGCCGACCGGCTCCAGACGGCCGGCTTCAGACTCGTGAGTGGCGGCACCGACAATCATCTGATGCTCGTGGACGTCTTCTCGCGCGGCATCACGGGCAAGGTCGCGGAGGCTGCGCTCGGTCGCGCGGGGATCACCGTCAACAAGAACGCGATTCCGTTCGACAAGAACCCACCCATGGTGGCCAGCGGCGTCCGCATCGGCACACCCGCCGTGACATCGCGTGGTATGCAGGAATCCGCGATGGACGAAATCGCCACCCTCATCGCGCGCGTGCTCTCGGCGCCCGACGACGAGGCCACGACGTCCGCCGTGCGCCGTGACGTCGAAGCGCTGTGCCGGAAGTACCCGCTGTACCCGACGCTCGGCGCCTGACCTCCGAGGTCGATCGCGTCTTCGACGCGGTCGACGGCCCCCTGGCCGCGGCCCTAGACGGCTTCGAACAGCGGCCTGGTCAGCGGCGCCTCGCGCGCCAAATCGCCGAGACCTTCGGCCGCGGCGGCGTCTTGGTCGCTGAAGCCGGCACCGGCATCGGCAAGACGCTGGCCTACCTCGTTCCGGCCGCCCTCGCCGGGCGCCGTGTCCTTATTTCAACCGGCACACGCAACCTCCAGGATCAGATCATCGAGAAGGACGTGCCCGCGCTGGCGCGCGCCCTGGGCAGACCCATTGCCGCGGTTGATATGAAAGGCCGCAGCAACTACATCTGCCTGCACCGGTTTCGCGGACTGGAAGCCGCGGCGGCCAGCCTCGACTGGACCGATCGGATGTGGCTCGAACGATTGGCCACCTGGGTGGGACAGTCGCCCGCCGGCGACCGCGCGGAGGTGGAAGGACTTCCCGACGACCTGCCGCTCTGGACCGAACTGACCTCGACCAGCGAACAGTGCCTGGGCCGCGACTGCCCGCAGTTCGGCGATTGCTTCTTTCCAGCACATTGGGATCCTAAGCTTAGAATTCCACGTGGACAAGTTGTCGCG
>JADMIO010854427.1_pt1 | contig 48346 bp, 39 predicted proteins | sample 8958161 | NCBI WGS metagenome assembly JADMIO01 (sample SAMN16585339, study PRJNA669376) | soil metagenome | isolation source: Crop rotation soil | place: USA: Cullars Rotation, Alabama | collected 2011
CGCGACAACTTGTCCACGTGGAATTCTAAGCTTAGGATCCCAATGTGCTGGAAAGCCAGTTGATGGAGTATTGCTCGGGCCAGCAGGGGGAGGCAGTGAGCAGCGCACACAGGAAAAGGATTCTTTTCATGCTCAAAACGCGCTGATGTTGCCGACGAAGCTAAGGGGCATGAATTGGCCGTTGCCAATGTATTGCAGTTCAATGGCGGAATTCTCCGGGCCCGTTAAGTAGCCGGCGGCGCCAAGGGTCGTACTGGGAACAGAAGTATAAACTACTGGAGTATTTAATGCCGCAATAAGCCTGTTCCCATCCAGTGAGGAAGCGACGCAATTCCAATTCCGAGTGCTTTCACGAGGAGTCAAGGTCACGCCCGAGTCGGTGGAGGAATAAATCTGGCCTCCGGAACTTACCAGGACGACGCGCGATCCATCCGACGAGCACGCCGTGCCCGTCCAACTGCGGCTGCTTTCGCGTGCGACCCAGGTTACGCCTGAATCTGTTGAGGTGTAAACCTGTCCGGGAAATCCTCCAACAACGAGCTTTGTGCCATCTGCCGAAGAGGCAGGCCAGCCCCAGTTTCGCGATATTTCACGCGCGGTCCAATTAGTGCCGGAGTCGGTGGAGGTGTAAAGTTGGCCGGGATAAGTTGTCGCAATGAGTTTGGTGCCGTCGGCGGAGGAAGCTACACCCTGCCAGCTCTGCGAGGTGGCGCGAGCGGTCCAATTCGAACCTGAATTTGAGGATGTGTAAATCTGGCCAGGATGAACTGCTCCAACGAGCTTTGTTCCGTCGGCGGAGGATGCAACGCCGTACCACTGTCTTTGGGATTCGCGGTTCGTCCAGGTCAAGCCGGAATCGCTGGAGGTGTAAAGGTAGCTGCCGTAAGTCGATGCGATCAGTTTGGTTCCATCAGGAGAAGAGGCGACGCTTATCCAACCCCGGTTGGTGTCATGGGCTGTCCAGGTTTGTCCATAATCCGCCGAGGTGTAAAGCAGTCCTCCTCCACACGCGATTATTTTGGAGCCATCCGCCGAGGAAGCCATGGAGCCGAACGCGGCGGGAGTAGTTTGGGGGGCCCAGGCGATGCCATAACCATTCACGTTCACGACGGACTGGCCGATGTTCTGCGCAATTTTCCAACCACCAGCGCCGGTGCTGGAAACGCGGATAGTGGAACCGGGCGCAGGGTTTGTCGGGAGTGTGACTGTGGCTTGCGAGTTATTCGTGAGGAAGTAGCCGGTGTTGGCCGCTCCCTGCTGCGATGTCCCCGACACAGTTTGCCAGGAGAAGAGGCCGCTGATCTGGCTAGCGGAGACCGTGATATTGGTGAGGCCGGAACCATCACCGCTGAAAGTGCCGTTCACATTGACGGCGTTTTGATTATTGGTCAGCACCCCGGCGGGCAATGACGCACTGGGTATGACGCCAGTTAATTGTGCAGCCGGCAACTTGCCCAGCAGATTGCTGGCACTATTGGCCATGATGGCGTAGGGAGTGGGCGCGATTTGCTGGCGCGGGATTAAAGTGGCAAACGCATCGGCGCCATTAGTCCGAACGCCGATCTCAATCCATCTTGGATTGCCATCGAACACGCCCGCCCCAAAATCCAGCTTAACCGTGAACAAGCCGCCGGAGACGGGAGTCGCTCCGTTTGTGATAGTGCCCGAGACGGCGAGACCGTTTGTGACCGCGTCAAACATCGTGAATTGGAGGTCGTAACTTCCGGCGGCCAAAGTCCCCCCGGCCTGCAGATGCCCCTGATGCGTAAAAGCCGTGCCTTGGGCGGAGAGCGATTGAACATAGGCGCCAGCTAGAAGAAAAAGGGCGATAGCTGAAATGATTACAGTGTTTCTCATACGGATATTTTTCCATTTCAATCCGCATTGTTTCGGCGCCTGGAGAGGCCCAGCGAAACACAGAATCCCGAATTGACCATTACCTTCCTAAGGGAATCTACCAGTATGTCAATAGGGAAGTCCGCTAGGTGAGAGCGGAGTATTTTTACATCATTTTGGAAAATGGCCTGAATTTGTCACCTCTTGACCCTTTCCGGGTACTTATACGTTGATATGATATTGACCAAGAAAATGCCTGTGCCGCAATTGGCCGTGAGTGATGCCGAGTTGGTCGCTGAAAGTCTGGATGGGAATCAAAATGCCTTTCGACAGATTGTGGAGCGGTATCAAACACTGATCTGTTCACTGGCGTATTGCGCCACCGGCAGCATGAGCCAAAGCGAGGACCTGGCCCAGGAAACGTTTGTGACAGCCTGGGAAGGGCTCGCAGAACTGCGCGAACCGGCCAAATTGCGGTCATGGTTGTGTGGCATAGTCCAGTTCCGAATCGGCAAGCAATTGCGACAGCAAGACCGCGAACCGAGCCATGCCGCGGAGCCGATCGAAGCAATGGATCAATCGGCGGCGACTGACTTACTACCGTCCGAACAAGCCGTGAGCAATGAGGAGCAGGCGATTCTTTGGCGGTCGCTCGAACGCATCCCGGAAATATATCGCGAGCCATTGATTCTTTTTTACCGCGAGCATCAATCGGTGGAAGCCGTGGCGCAGAATCTTGAATTGTCCGAAGACGCGGTGAAACAGCGATTGTCGCGCGGACGGAAAATGTTGCAGGAACAGGTTCTTGCGTTCGTCGAAGGGGCGCTGGAACGCACAAATCCTGGCCAGGCGTTTACGATGGGTGTACTCGCGGCATTGCCGATGACGCTCACCTCTTCCGCGAAAGCCGCAACGGTCGTCGCTGCCACCAAAGGTGGGGCGGCGGCAACAGGGTCCAGTTTTATTTCGGTGATTTGGGGCATTTTGTCCGGACCGGCACTGGGATTTTTGTTCGGCTTCTTTAGCTGGCGGGAAGCTTCCAAAAACACGCGAACACCGCGCGAGCGTGAACTGACTAAGTGTTTCGGGATAACGATTCTCGCCGGTGGCATCATGTTTTTTGTCGCCTGTTCGGTGCTCTCAGGCTACCTGCTGCCCCAGCTTTGGAAGCATCATCCAGTGATCGTTCTTGTGCTGGCCTGGGTGACAATGCTTGCCTGGGTCAGCTTTGCATTTGGGTTTACGTGGCGTCATAACCGCGCCATGCAGCGACTGCGTGAAGAAGAACAATTGCGGCATCCGGAATTGTTTCGCGCGAAACCTCCCCTGGAAATATTCGAATACCGCAGCCGCGCCACGTTGTTGGGCTTGCCGTTGGTGCATTGGCGTTCATTTGGCAAGGTGCGGAGGCCGGGAGAAAAAGTGCGACCGGCCATTGGCTGGATCGCCTGTGGCGAGCGGGCGTACGGAATATTATATGCCAGCGGTGGCGTGGCCGTGGGTGCGATCAGCACGGGTGGGCTGAGCATCGGACTCCTTTCATTCGGCGGATTGAGCATTGGGTTGCTGGCTTTGGGAGGGTTTGCGTTCGGGGCAGTGGCGTTGGGCGGCGGGGCGGTTGGGTGGATGGCATCCGGCGGGATGGCTCTTGGTTGGCATGCGGCGATGGGAGGCATCGTGGGTGCGCATGAGCTGGCCTGTGGCGCCGCGGCATTGGGAGATCATGTTAACGATGACGTGGCGCGGGAATTTTTTCAGCGCTATCACTGGCTCAATTTCACGCAGTCAGGACCGCGCGCGCTGTTTTGGCTGCTATGCTTCGGGCCGATGTCAGTCCAAATGATGGTTTGGATGTGGTGGAGGCGGAAGACGGAGAAGAGGGGGAAAAGCTAAGATCGAAGGAAAGGATGGGAGGTATTTCTAATTGGAATTTAAACGACGGGTTGAAGGGCTGCAACAGTTAGAGACTCGTCTCCTACAAATAAACATCAGAAAAGTCGGCGCTCGTTTTTTTTAACAGAGGTCAGTTGCGGGTGCTGGCGGACATTGAATAGATGGTGTAGGCCGCTCCGGTAATTCCAGTCAGGGCGCTGGGGATGAATAAGGTGTTGTAGCCCAACGTGTGAAACATGACGCCTCCGAAAACTCCGCCACTGAGGAAGCCGGTGATGATAATGAAGCAGAGACGCAGCCGTTTTCTATCCACTTTCATGCCGCGCAGGGTGTGACCGAGGAAGATGCCGAGGTCGGTGAACATGCCCGAAATATGAGTTGTTCGCACCACGGCGCCGCTGTAGGTGCTGACCATGGCGTTCTGTAATCCACAGGCGCAGGATGCTGAGTAGATGCCCATGTTGTTGCGTCGGAGCATTAGGGGCACGGCAATTCCGAGCAGTAACGATTCGAGAATTAACGCGGTCCCGTAACGGCGTCCCAATTGGAGAGTGCTGTCCTGGATAATGAATCCGCTGATAACCGTTCCCGCCAGGAAGGAAGCAATGACGACGGCGAAGTGCAGGATAGTGGGTGTATCCATTTCGGCAATGGCTGCGCCAAGCATGGAGGTGGAGCCGGTCAGATGCGTGATGGCCTGATGCTGGAATCCGAGCAGCCCCACGACATTGACCATTCCGGCGACGAAGGCCAAAGCCCAGGCGCAGAGCCAAACCCATGAAGGCAATTTAGTGATCACACGCTTTTAATCACTCCGTAGGGGAGTTAATCATGGTTTGGTTGTCACGTCTGTAATCAAATTTGGGAGGGATCCACTCGGTTGGGTTCCAAGTTAAATTACTGAATTTGGCGGCAAGACGGGCGACCATCGAGGCGAAGACAAATACTGCAAATTGGCGGCTCTATTCGTGAGCAAACGGCTGATTTCTAATATGTTTGCCGCACTCTCACGAGTGCAGGCACGAGCGACGAACGGGTCGTCGCCCTATTGTTTCTATACCAATCAAATCAGTGGAGGAAACTGCCCTTGAGGACGGGGCGTAAAAATCGGCCGGTGTGCGAGTGGCGGGAGCGGGCGATTTCTTCGGGGGGACCTTGTGCTACAATTTCTCCACCGCCATCTCCACCCTCCGGACCCAGGTCAATGACCCAGTCGGATTCCGCGATAAGGTCGAGATTGTGTTCGATCACGATGACGGAATGACCTGCATCGACCAGTCGCTGGATGACTTCCACGAGACGTTGAACATCGGCCATATGCAAGCCGATGGTTGGCTCCTCCAAAATGAACAGGGAGCTTTTCACGCGGCGAGCATGCTTCGCATCCATGTCCTTGAACATTTCCTTTTGCACGGCCTGGCGCAATCCGCCCAGCAGGTGGGTGACGAGTTTAATGCGTTGCGCTTCGCCGCCGCTCAGGGTCGGGCTGGGCTGGCCGAGCTTGATGTAATCCAGACCGGTATCGCGTAATGCCTGGAGCGGCAGCAGAATGCGCCGTTGCGCGGCGAAGAATTCGATGGCTTCGCCGACGCTGAGTTCCAGAACCTGGGCGATGTTTTTGCCGTTGAACTGGATATCGAGAGTTTCCGGGTTGAAGCGGCAGCCTTCGCAGGTTTCGCAGCGGACGAAAGAGGTGGGCAGGAAACTCATTTCCAGTTTCACCACGCCAGCGCCATCGCATTGCGGGCAGCGGCCCTGGGCGCTATTGAAGGAGAAGCGGCTGGCGCTGTATCCGCGCAGTCTTGCTTCGGGCGTTTGCGCAAACAGTTCGCGAATCTGGTCGAAGAATCCCACGTAGGTAGCAGGGATGGAGCGGGGCGTGCGGCCAATGGGTGATTGATCCACTTCGTGGACTCCAGCAAGCCCCTTTATCCCGGAAATCTGCGCGCCGGACGATTTGGCGCCTTTCAGTTTTGAGTGCAGGGCAGGCAGCAAGCATTCGCGGATGAGCGTGCTTTTGCCGGAACCGCTCACGCCTGTGACCGTCACAAAACGATTGAGTGGAAAAGCCACCGAAACGTTTTTCAGATTATGCACAGCGGCATGTTCAAGATGCATCCATTCGACTTCGGGCGGGGCGTCTTTCTTTTTTAACTTTCCCAGCGCGCGCTGCAACACCCCGTCGGGCTTGCTGGAGGTGGCTGTGACGGCTCGGCGTTCTCCGCGGGTCGGATATGTTTTATGCGTGGCAAGGCAGCGTCCGGTGATGGAGGCTGGGTTTTTCAGCAATTGTTTTAATGTGCCGGCGGCGACGACCGTGCCGCCGTTTATGCCCGCGCCGGGGCCCAAATCGACGATATAATCCGCCTGGCGCATCGTTTCCTCATCATGTTCCACAACCAGGAGGGAATTGCCACGAGCCTTGAGCAGAGCCAGTGCGGAGAGCAATTGCTCGTTATCGCGAGCGTGGAGACCGATAGTTGGTTCATCCAACACGTAAAGTACGCCGCTAAGGTTTGAACCGAGTTGCGCGGCGAGCCGGATGCGCTGGGCTTCGCCGCCGGAAAGCGTGGTGGCGGCGCGTCCAAGTTGCAAATAGTCCAATCCGACTTCGCACAGAAATTTCAGGCGTTCGCGAATTTCGGGAAGGATGTCCCGCGCGATTTCACCTTCGCGTCCGCCCAAATGAAGCTTGCTGAAAAAGGCGAGCGATTCGTCCACCGAGGCATTTCCGATATCGACAATTGATGGGGCGGGCTTCGTTTGGCCCTGGCGCGATCGGGAATTGCCGGCGACGAGCCGAACGGCGCGGGCAACCGGGTTGAGGCGCGCACCATGGCATTCTGGACAAATCTCGCGTTTGCCTTCCTGCCAGCCGAACCAGGATTCTTCAATGGCATCGGCGCGGGCGCCCCGGTCCACGTCCTCGGGCAGATAGAACAATTCACCAAAGCCGCGGCAACGCGGACACCAACCCTGGGCGGAGTTGTAGCTGAAATTCTTGGGATCGATTTGCGCAAAGGAATCGCCGCATTGCGGGCAAGCCCGGTGGGTGGAATGAATGGAGACCTGGTCATCCGCGCTTTCGGCAAATAAGACGCCTCCACCCAACTTAAGAGCCTCATCAATTAATTGTTGGGGAGTCTTGATGCTTTCGGCGGCTTGAACACCTGTGCGCTTCAGTGTGCCGACAACAATCTCGACATCGTGCTCGCTGAAACGATCCAGGCGGAGCCGTTCGGTGGTGGGGTAGAGTATTCCATCGGCACGCACCTGGCCGTAGCCATGTTTGGCCGCCCATTCGCCGACGTCGGTGTGAAAGCCTTTGCGATTGCGCACCGCTGGGGCGAGCAAGAGCAGGGGACCGCGTTTCTTGGTTTCAAGCGTGAGACGGCTGACGATGGAGTCTTTTGTTTGCGCCTCGACCGGGACATCGCACTTTGGACAGAACTGAGTTCCGAGCCGGGCAAAGAGTAACCGGATAAAATGATAGACCTCTGTGACGGTGGCGACGGTGCTCTTGCCGCCGCCGCGGGAGTTGCGTTGCTCGATGCTAACGGTGGGGGGGATGCCGGAAATCTGGTCCACATCCGGACGCGGGAGTTGCTCGACGAATTGGCGCGCATAGACGTTCATGCAATCGAGGAACCGGCGCTGGCCCTCCGCGAAGATGAGGTCGAAGGCCAATGTACTTTTGCCGGAACCGCTCACGCCGGTGACGACGACAAACTGGTTGCGGGGAATGGAGAGCGAAAGGTTTTTTAAGTTATGTTCGCGCGCTCCGGTGATGACGATGGATTCGGCGGTGGGACGTTTTCGCATTGTTCCACTCGTAACATTAAAATGGTCGTGGCGCAAAAATGGGCACCAGAACGCTCTCCCTCACCCTCGGTCCCTCTCCCCACGGAGAGGGATGAGCGTTGACGCGTCATCGCAAGTCCGAGGCCAAATAAAGTAGAAGGCGGCGGAGCCCGAGAGCTACGCCGCCTAAAAAGCGCTGCAATGGCAGGCGCTTTAGATTCTGCCCGTCAGCACGAGGATGACCAGGATCAACAGGAGCAAGCCAACGACGCCTCCTGGTCCGTAACCCCACGAGCTGCTATATCCCCACGTTGGAACCACTCCCAAAAGAAGCAGCACCATGAGTATAATGAGTATAGTACCTAGAGTCATAACTCCTCTCCTTTCTCGCGTCGGCGCAACGTTACCGCGGCACTTCGGCTATTTGACGATTAAGTCGTTTTGAACTCCCATCACGCCGGAGACGGCCCGCGATAAATCAGCGGCGCGATCCTTTTCGGCCTGGGAGGTAACAAACCCGCTCAATTGGACCGTTCCGCGATAGGTTTTGACCTTAACGGCCAGACCTTTCACGTCTTTATCGGCCAATAGAGCGGATTTGACCTTTGCTGTAATTGCAGCGTCATCAATAACCTCTCCGGTGCTTTTGTGGTCACGATCTCCCGCACAACCAATACCCCCCACTGCCACAACGATTCCCAGCACCAGCCCGAGACATCCCTTTCTGCAATTTTTCAACAAGTTCATAGTTCTACTTTAAACTTAAAGTGGGATAGGACTGGTTCAATGAGGGCAAAGGCTGTTTCACCGTGCGTCAAATATCGCAGGGAAAGTAGGGGAAAACCCAAGGGACTTAGGGAATGGAGACGAAAAAAGCCGCCTCGGCGAGAGGCGGCTTTGAAGGGAATAAGTAGGGTTATTTGCGGCGACGAGCCAACAGAAGGCCAGCCGCGCCGATGACTCCCAAAGCAATGGTGGAGGGTTCGGGGATGGCGTCGACCCGCAAATTGTCTACGATTCCAAACACCACATTGGTGCTGCCGATGGAGGTGGATGGATCCCAGTAGCCCACGAAAATCTTGTCCGTGGCGGTAGCCGCTGCATTGGTCACGCTGGCAATCGAATAACCATCGATGAACCAATTGACAATGTTATTGGAACGAGTGACTTCGACCTGGCGCCACTTGAACATTAAAGTCCCATCCACTTTGTTAGTGGGGGTCGCACCGGCCTGAGTTTGGTTCACACCTGTACCGTTGAAGGCGGTTTGAGCTTGCGGAGGTGTCTGTCCCGGAAATCGGGTTGTGTAATAACTATTTGCGTTGTCGGCTGAGGATCCGACCGAGCCGCCGGTGATTCCTGCCGCGTAGGCTCCAGAATTTGTCGCCTGTAAAGTTGCGCCAACTCTCGCCTCATAATCGGGAGTTCCTGATGTGCCTGCAAATCCGCCATCGCCCATCGCTGCAAACCAGACACCGCTTTGCGTAGGGGATCCGCCGCCAATCGTTTGGGTTGTGCCGTTGTAACCTACGCCGGCTGTAATCGCCTGGCTGGAACCGGTGCCGCCGCCGGGAAATGGTCCGGCTGAATTCATCCACAGATCAAATTTGATGGAATAATTGTTGGCGAAAGTCGTGGTGGGAGAAATGGCAAATCCTGCTATTACGCCCCCAGCAATATTAGCTTCGAAACGCAAACCCTTGCTTGTGCCTGCCGTGGAATTGGGTGATGTCGGAATGCCAAGATTTGGCTGAGCGAGCGAGCCATAATCATAACCGAAAGTGATGCGGTTGTTGGCACCCGATTGAACGATAGTATAAGACGCGGAAGTGCTGCTGGGACTGGCCAGTTCAAAGTTGTCGGTAAACAGGTTTTGCGCATGAATTCCGGCAACCGGGAGTAAAATGCAGGCAGTGATTAGTGAGGTTAGGTGTTTCGCGTTCATAGGTGTTCTAAAAGCAGGGATATTTGTAAGGGAATGCGGGCAAGATTACAAGTATTTAATATGAATTTTCGGCGGAAAATCCCTATCCGCGCCGCTTCACATACCCTTGATGCCGAAACCATTCCACCGCGTCAGTGAGGGCCTGTTCGGGTGCGGTTTGGGGGAGGCCTAACTCACGGACTGCTTTCGCGGGATTGAAGAACATTTTGTAGCGAGCCATGCGCACTCCAGCCAGGGGAGCTTTGGGTGGTTTGCCAGTGATTTTAGACATGCTTTCATCCACATAAGCGGCGAGCAGCGCGACGGCGTAGGGTACCTGAAATTTGGGGGCGGGCAGACCGGTGATATCGGCCAGGATATCCAAGGCCTGTTTCATGGTCAGATTTCCGTTTTGGTTGCCCAAAATGTAGCGTTCACCGAGGCGGCCCTTTTCGGCGGCGAGAATGTGGCCAATGGCGACATCACGGACATGGGCCCAATTCAGGCCGGTGTCCAGGTAGGCGGGCATTTCGCGATTCAGAAAATCGAGAATTACTTTTCCGGTGGGGGTGGGTTTGACGTCGCGCGGGCCAACCGGGGCGGTGGGATTGACAATGACGATGGGCAACCCTTTGGCAGCCAATTCGCGCGCGACAACTTCGGCCTGCCACTTGGAGAGCTTGTAATGGTTGCTCATTTGGGCTTCGGAGACGGGGGTTTGTTCGTCGGTGGGGATTACGTCGCCACTCGGTTTAGGAAGTCCGATGCAGCCGACGGTGCTGGTGTAAATGATGCGGGAACATTGGGCGCGGCCGGCGGCTTCGAGAACATTGCGGGTGCCCTGGACGTTGGCAGCATACATGGGCGCGTAATCGGCCAGCCAGAGGTGATAGCTGGCGGCGACGTGAAAACACCAATCGCAACCCCGCAACCCACGATCCAGAGCAGAAAGGTCCGAAACATCGCCGGGAATTTTCTTGAAAGCAGCGGGTTGGAGGCCGCGCAGATCGCTCTCGGGCCGGAGCAGGGCTCTCACCTCATGCCCACGGGCGACGAGCTCATGCACCAGGTTGGCACCGATAAATCCAGAGGCTCCTGTGACAAAACATTTCATTGCGCTGGGAGGTTTGTAACAGCGGCGGGGCCGGGACTCTAACAAATATTCAATTTGCGAAGGATTGGTTTTGTTCCTTGATCCTCAACTTTCAGCAACTATTGTCTCTGACTATGATTATCGGTGTTCCAAAGGAAATTAAAGGACAAGAGTATCGCGTGGCCCTGCTGCCATCGGCGGCCTATCAGTTGGTCAAGCGCGGCCATCGCGTGCTGGTGGAGACCAATGCCGGGGCGGGGGCCGGTTATCCGGATGCCGATTATCAACAGGCGGGCGCTGAACTCGTCGCAGATCATGCGGCGATTTTTGCAACCGCGGACCTGATCGTAAAAGTGAAGGAGCCGCAGCCTTCGGAACTGCCACTTTTGCGCCCGGGCCAAATTCTTTTTACCTATCTGCACCTGGCGGCCAGCCGGGAGCTGACCGATGGGCTCTTGAAATCGGGGGTCACGGGGATTGCCTATGAAACGATCGAGGTCAATCGTCGGCTACCATTGCTCGAACCGATGAGTGAGATCGCGGGGCGCATGTCTATTTTGGTGGGCGGCTATTTTCTGGCGAAACATAACAAGGGAAGCGGCGTGCTGCTTGGCGGGGTGCCGGGAGTTTTGCCTGGGAAAGTAGTTGTGCTGGGCGGAGGCGCTTCGGGGATCAATGCGGCCCGCATGGCGCAAGGATTAGGCGCAGACGTCACGATTCTTGAAGTGGACGCAGAACGCATGCGATTCCTGGATATAACATTGCACACCGCACATACCCTTTATTCCAACGAAGCGCATTTGATGGAACTATTGCCCGCCGTGGACCTGCTCGTGGGAGCGGTGCTGGTGCCCGGCGCCAAGGCGCCGAAATTGATCAATCGCGAAATGTTGCGCCGCATGCGACCGGGCAGCGTGCTGGTGGACATCGCTATCGACCAGGGTGGCTGTGCCGAAACGTCGCGTCCCACGACGCACAACGACCCGGTTTACATCGAAGAGGGCGTGACTCATTACTGTGTGGCCAACATGCCGGGGGCTTACGCACGTACGGCGACGCAGGCCCTGACCAATGTGACCTATCGCTACATTGAAACCTTGGCGGACCTGGGATTAAAAGACGCGTGCCAGCGTCAGCCATCACTCATTGGGGGTATCAATGTCAAAGATGGCAAGGTGACACACAAAGCCGTGGCTGAAGCGCACGGGTTGAAATTCGAACCACCGGCTTTGTAGAGAACCATGAAAAAATTGCATCTTTTACTAATCGCCTTGGCCGCTGTTGTTCTGTGCAGCGCAAACGCGCGCGCGGCGCAAACGAACACCTTTAAACGGAAGAGCGACGTGGTTTACGGGCATAAGATGGGGATGGCGCTGGTTATGGATGTTTTTCAGCCGCAGAAGCCCAATGGCATCGGGGTTATTTTTGTCGTGAGCGGCGGATGGTTTTCCGCGTATGAGTCGATCAACCCGGCCATGTATAAACCATTTTTGGATCGCGGCTATACCGTGTTTGCGGTCACCCATGGTTCGCAGCCGAAATTTCAGATTCCGGAGATTATGCAGGACATGAAACGCTCCGTTCGATTTGTCCGCGCCAATGCGAAAAAATTTCATATCGATCCGGACAAAATTGGGGTCAGCGGCGGAAGCGCGGGCGGGCATCTTTCTTTAATTCTCGGAACGCAGGGCGACAAAGGAAAAGCCGATGCGAAAGATCCGCTGGAAAAGACCAGCAGCGAAGTGCAGGCAGTGGCTTGTTTCTTTCCGCCGACTGATTTCCTGAATTACGGCAAGGAAGGGGAGTCCGCGCTTGGAGAAAATATTTTGAAAAACTTTAAGGCGGCCTTTGGGGAGCTTCCGCAGGAGCAGGTGGCGAAAGAGAAATTTGGCAAATCCATTTCGCCGTTCTATTTCATCAGTTCCAATACGCCGCCCACACTGCTGATTCATGGGAACAAAGACACACTTGTGCCCATGCAACAGTCGGAGATTTTCGTGAAACGCGCGAAAGATCTTGGTGTAGATGCGAAATTAAGTGTGAAAGAAGGCGGCGGTCATGGCTGGCCCGACTGGCTGGCGGATTTCGAACAATGCGCGGATTGGTTTGATTCACACCTGCGCGGATTGAAAAAGACGGAAAGTTCCAAATAATTTATGAGTTCAAGTTCATTTAAAATCGCCGCCCTGGCTGGGGATGGCATCGGTCCGGAAGTCATGCGCGAAGCGATCAAGGTCCTTCGTGTCATCGAGAAAAAATTTGGGTTCAAAATTGAAATCACCGAAGCGCCGGTGGGCTGGGCAGGAATTGACGCGGCGGGAAAAGCGTTGCCGGACGACACGCTCGCGCTCTGCCGGAAGAGCGATTCGATACTTTTCGGTTCGGTGGGTCTGCCCGACCGCGACCCGACCATTCCGAAAGAACAACGGCCCGAACGCGCGGCGCTTCTGCGCATTCGCAAGGAGTTTGGCTTGTTCGCGAATCTGCGTCCGGTGCAATTGCCCAAGGCGTTGGCCCATGCATGTCCGTTGCGAGTGGAGCGGCAAGGCGATGGCATCGATGTGCTGGTGGTGCGCGAACTGACTGGGGGAATGTATTTCGGCCAGCCCAAGAAAACTGAAGAAATATCCGAGGGCGGCAAGACGTTCCAACGAGCCATTGACACCATGGTGTACACGACGCCCGAGATCGAACGCATTGCGCATGTGGCTTTCAAAGCGGCGGCGGGACGCCGCAAACGGCTGACGAGCATTGATAAAGCAAACGTGCTGGAGAATGGAATTCTCTGGCGGGACGTGGTGACTCGCGTGGGCAAGGAATATCCTGGCATCACCCTGGAACACATGTTCGTGGACAATGCCGCGATGCAACTGATGCTGAAGCCGACGCAGTTTGACGTGATGCTGTGCGAGAACATGTTTGGCGACATTTTGAGTGATGAAGCGGCGGCATTAGCCGGCTCACTGGGGATGCTGCCGAGCGCGAGCCTGGGAGTGACCGCGGGGGAAAAGACCTTCGGATTTTACGAACCGGCGGGCGGCACCGCGCCGGATATTGCGGGAAAAAACCTGGCCAATCCCATTGCCCAGATCCTTTCGACGGCACTCATGCTGCGTTATAGCTTAGGTCTGAACGAGGCGGCTGCGGCGATTGAGAGCGCGGTGAAAAAAGCCATCGAAGCGGGAAATCGGACTGGGGACATTTTCACTGCCAGCGAGACGGGAGCAAAGAGAGTCGGAACCAAAGAAATGGGCGATGCCATTGCGGCGGCGATTTAAGGAAATAATTTATGGATCCATTTTTGCAGGCAGCGATTGATGAAGCGAAAAAGGGCTTGGCCACGGGTGGCATTCCCATAGGCTCGGTGCTCGTGTGCGATGGCAAAATTATCGGGCGGGGCCATAACCAGCGCGTGCAAAAGGGAAGCGTGATACATCACGGGGAAATGAATTGCCTGGAAAATGCAGGGCGCCATCCCGCCTCGGTCTATCGCCGATCCACAATCTATTCGACATTGTCGCCTTGCCCAATGTGCAGCGGCGCCATCCTGCTCTATGGGATTCCAAAGGTCATCGTGGGTGAGAGTGTCACGTTCCAGGGCCCGGAAGAATATGTGCGCTCCCATGGCGTGGAGGTGGAAGTGTTGCAGAATGAAGAGTGCATTCAAATGATGCGCGATTTCATTGCCAAAAATCCTACCCTCTGGAACGAGGATATTGGGGAATAGCTTGGGCGTTTACAATCGACGGCGGGAAAGTATGTTCCAGCAGGAACAGTGGTGATGCGGTTCCCCGGACAACAACGAATTGCATACAATGGCTGCGCATGTATTTAGTTTTCCGACGTTGATCCATTTTGGCCCCGGGGTTTCCGTCCAGGCCAGGGCATTTCTTACCTCGCACCAAAAAAAGCGCCCGCTCATCGTGACCGATCGCGGCATCGCGCCGCTCCCCATGTTTCGCAAGTTTCTCGATGGTTTTGGGAAGCCGGAGCACATGGATCGCGTCGTGTTTTCGGAAGTCTTGGGGAATCCAACCGAATCTCAGGTAGTGGCGGGAGTCGCGGCATTCAAATCACACAAAGCCGATTCCATCGTCGGCATAGGCGGAGGGGCGGCCCTGGATGTGGCCAAGGCCATCGCGTTGATGGCCCATCATCCTGGGAAATTGTTTGATTATGAGGATGGGAAAGCGGATGCACGCCCCATTGATGGTGAAATACCTTTTTTAATTGCGCTTCCGACCACGTCCGGAACAGGCAGCGAGGTGGGGCGCAGTGCTGTTATTTCAGATGACACCACCCACGTGAAAAAGATCGTCTTTTCGCCGCGTTTATTGGCCAAGGCGGTTTTCGCTGATCCGGAATTGACGTTGGATCTTCCCGCAAACATTACTGCGGCCACGGGCATGGATGCGTTGACTCACTGCATTGAGGCGTTCCTGGCGAAGAATTATCACCCACTCTGTGATGGGATTGCTTTGGAGGGATTGCGCATAGGTGCGGCGAACCTGGTGCGATGCGTGGAGACGCCCGGGGATGTTGAGGCAAGAGGAGCAATGATGATGTCATCGATGATGGGGGCGATTGCTTTCCAGAAAGGTCTCGGGCTGACCCATTCGTGCGCGCATGCCTTGAGCGCCGTCAGCAACCTGCATCATGGGCTGGCCAATGCGGTGATGATGCCCCATGCCCTTCCGTTTAATGTTCCGGCTGTGCCGGAGAAGTTTGCGCGAATGGCTGTGACGATTGGGTTGGAGGAGGCGGAACCGGGCAATTTTATCGCGTGGATCACGGACCTGAATCGACGCCTGAAGCTTCCAACAAATTTAACCGAAGCTGGCGTAAAGAAAGAATTTCTCGGAGAATTAGTTAAGGGCGCCACGGCCGACTCGTGCCATCAAAATAATCCGCGCCCGGTGACGGAGTCGGATTTTCAATCGATATTTCAATCTGCTTTTTAAGATGTTGCCCGTGATCAATCCTGCCACCGGCCAATTCATCCGCGAAGTGGCGGAAGACACGGCGGAGTCGGTTCGGAAAAAATTCCTCCAGGCGAAAGAGGCGCAAGGGCCGTGGGCGAAACAGTCGCTGGAGGAAAGGGCGGCAATCGTGCAGCGCTTTCGCGAACTGATTGTCGAAAGGACGGAATCACTGGCCGCCATCACCGTTAGCGAAGTAGGCAAACCCATCACTCAGTCTCGGAACGAGTTGAAAGGTTTGTTGGGACGCATTGATTTTTTCCTGAATAACGTTGGGCGCGTTCTAGCGGGACGGGAGATTGCGGGGAGCGCGGCCGCGGGAACTGAGGAGAGAATCACACTCGAACCATTGGGGGTGGTAGGAAATATATCCGCGTGGAATTATCCCTATTTTGTCGGGTCCAATGTGTTTGTTCCGGCCCTCCTGACTGGAAATGCGGTGCTCTATAAGCCCTCCGAATTTGCGACGCTGACGGGATTGGCTTTGGCGGACTTGTGGCACGAAGCGGGAGTGCCACAGAATGTATTTGTGCTAGTGGTTGGAGGGGGAGCTATTGGAAGGCTTTTGGTGGAACAGCCGCTGAATGGGGTTTTTTTCACGGGCTCGTATGCGACGGGCTGCAAAGTAGCTGAAGCTGCCGCGCGACACTTGATGAAAGTGCAATTGGAACTTGGCGGCAAGGATCCCGTTTACGTGACCGAGGATGTCGATGTCCAGAAGGCGGCGGAGAGTGTGGCTGACGGCGCGTTTTACAATTGCGGGCAAAGCTGCTGCGCCGTGGAAAGGGTGTATGTGCACGAGAAGATTTATGATGCCTTTGTGTCTGCTTTTGTCGCCACTGCGAAAAACTTCGTGATGGGAAATCCGATGGACGACAAAACCTATATTGGGCCATTGACGCGGGCGGAACATTTGTCGGTGTTGGAAAAACAGGTGGCGGACGCGATGGCCAAAGGCGCCAAATTGCTTTGCGGTGGAAAACGGCGGCTGGGCCCCGGTAATTATTTTGAGCCCACAGTTTTCACAGGCGTGTGCGGGACCATGGAACTCATGCGCGAGGAAACCTTTGGACCGCTCATCGGGATTGAGAAAGTCGCCAGCGATGACGAGGCCGCGCGAAAAATGAATGACACGGCCTACGGTCTGACCGCGGGTGTTTATTCCAAATCGCGAGAACGCGCGGAGGGGATTCTTGCACAAATCAATGCCGGATCGGTCTATTGGAATTGTTGCGATCGGGTCAGTCCCACTTTGCCATGGTCGGGCCGCGGACATTCGGGAACCGGCAGCACGTTGTCCGAATCGGGAATCATGGCATTTGTGCAGCCGAAAGCGTGGCATTTGCGGCCCGCGTCGGGCGGTTAAATTGCTTTTGTTCCGAGCGGGATTTCGTATTGTCGTTTGCACCTATGACTTTCAAAACGACTCGACGCGAGTTCCTTCAGAGAGCTTCCCTGGCCAGCGCCGGATTTTGGATCGGTTCCAGCAAATCGTTTGGCAAGAACAGTGCGGCTGTTTCGCCCAACGAACGCTTGAACATCGCGGTGATCGGCACGGCGAACCGGGCAGGGGCGAATATCAAGGGCGTGGAGCATCACAACCTCGTGGCCATTTGCGATATTGACGACACATTTTTGGATGGGGCGATAAAGAGGTTTCCGGAGGCCAAACGCTACAATGACTTCCGCAAGTTGCTGGAGCAGAAAAATATCGATGCCGTGGTGGTGAGCACGGCCGACCACACCCATGCGGTAGCGACGATCGCGGCGCTGAAGTCCGGAAGGCATGTGTATTGCGAAAAACCACTGGCCCATACCGTAGCTGAAATTCGCAAAGTGACGGAAGTGGCGGACAAATCCAAATTGGTCACCCAAATGGGCACGCAAATTCATGCCGGTAAAAATTATCGGCGCGTGGTGGAGTTGCTCAATGCGGGGACGATCGGAGCGGTGAAAGAGTGTCACGTCTGGTGCGATCGCAGTCAGACAGCGGATATGCCTTCAGGCAAAGTGGAAATCCCAAAAACTGTTCATTGGGATTTATGGTTGGGGCCGATTCCGGAAGTGCCGTATAGCCCGGTGTATCATCCGCGAAGTTGGCGGGCGTTCTGGGAATTTGGCGATGGCACCCTTGGAGACATGGCGTGTCATTACCTGGACCTCGTATTTTGGGGGCTGAAATTGGGATCGCCAAAAACGATTTCGGCGGAGGGACCGGTGTTGAACGCGGTGCAAACGCCGCCGTGGTTGATAGTGCATTATGAATTTCCTGCGCGCGGTTCGATGCCGGCCTTAAATCTGACCTGGTATGACGGTGGAAAGCGCCCGGCGATCGTCACCGAAGGCAAAGTGCCTGACTGGAAGAACGGTGTCCTGTTTATGGGTGAAAAGGGAATGTTGCTGGCGGATTACAATAAACATCAACTGCTGCCGGAAAAAGATTTTACCGATTTCGTGCGGCCTGCGCCCAGCATCCCGGATTCCATTGGGCACCACGAAGAATGGATCCAGGCATGCAAAGGCCACGGCAAAACCACCTGTCCTTTTGAATATGCGGGGCCACTTTCCGAAACGGTGCTGTTGGGGAATGTCGCTTTCCGCTCTGGGGAAAAACTCGCGTGGGATGCGAAGGCATTTAAGACGCATTCGAAAGCAGCCGACAAATTCCTCACGCGGGAATACCGCAAAGGCTGGGAGATTTAGGAACTCCCGGGACACTACCAACTATTTCAAAGGATGCGCCTGAAGATAATCCAACACCTGTTGGACGCATTCTGAGACGCTGAATTCGTCGGTGCGTAATTCAATCTCCGGCGATGTCGGGGCTTCGTAAGGCGCGGAAACCCCTGTAAAGTCCTGAATGATTCCGGCGCGGGCTTTGGCATAGAGACCTTTGGGATCCCGTTGTTCGCACACCTCCAGCGGGGCATTTACGAACACTTCAATGAACTGTTGGCGGGGCACCAATTTCCGGACGATTTCCCGGTATTCATGATGCGGCGAGATGGAAGCTGCAATACAAATGATTCCTGCATCTGCGAACATTTTGGCCACTTCCCCGATGCGCCGAATGTTTTCGTTGCGTTCCTGGTTGGAGAAGCCCAGGTCTTTATTGAGCCCCGTCCGCAGTTCATCACCATCCAGACGATAGGTGTGCATTCCCAAATCAAAAAGGCGTCTTTCCAGCTCAAGGGAAATTGTGCTCTTGCCCGCGCCAGAGAGTCCGGTCATCCAAATGATTCGACCGCGATGCCCGTTCAGCTGGGTCCTCTCTTTTGCTTTGATTTTATTGGGATTGTTTTTGTTTTCGCGTCGTATCCGTAATTCCATCAGGTCGTCGTTTTGACCAATTATCGCTTTTTTTTGTGAGACTGCAAGTTTGGAGGAAATTGATTTGACCGTTTTGCAGATGCCGTTAGTTTTAGACTTCAAATTCGGCCCAGGATCCCATCGCCGATTTATTGGAGTTTCAGTTTTCTCAACCACCTGATTGATGAATGTCTTGAAGCGCATATTAGGGTCGATGGAAAAGAACAAAACGGGCGTGGAAAACGATCCCGAACCAAGCCCGCCAGCTATCGCGGTATTAGGCGCAACACCTGCGTCACCGGCTCCGGAAACCTTGCCTCCCGGCTATTTCCCCATGGGACAGTTCGAGCCCGAAGATACGTTTATCGTGGGCTATCCAAAGTCCGGCAACACGTGGGCCCAGCGTCTCATTGCGGGAGTTGTTTATGGCATCATACCTGAATACGCGCCGGCCTATCTGGTCGCGGAGGATTTGGTTCCAGATGTCCATTTCAACCGCCCTTATCGTCGTCACAGCGGGACTATGCTTTTCAAATCACACCATTTGCCGCGTCCCGAGTACCGGCGAGTCATCTATTTATTGCGGGACGGCCGGGATGCAATGGTTTCATACAAGCATCATCTAAAAATGAAAGACCTTCGACCGATGGTTGATGGATCGATCGAACTTTTTCCCAGTCGCTGGCATGAGCATGTGGAGCAATGGATGGCCAATCCGTTTGCGGCGGAAATGATGACTGTTCGGTATGAGGATTTAAAGAGCGATGCAGTGCGCGAATTGAAAAGAGTTTGTAAGTTTCTAAAGGTCCAGCGTCCGGAAAGTCTGTTGCAACAAATTGCCGATTCAGCATCCTTCAAAAATCTGCGGAAGCGGGAGAGAAAAAAGTGCGGTGGAATCCTTCTGCCACCGTGGGCGGTGGGCGGAGTCTGTTTTTTCCGGCGAGGCGAAGTGGGAAGTTACCGGGATGAAATGCCGGAAGATATCCAGGAAGAATTTCTGAAGTATTCCGCGGATACACTGCAACGGCAGGGATATCTCTGATACCCTTGGGCGGTTATTTTCCTTTTAATTCAGGTCGCAGAAAATACTCTGTGCGGGTTGAATATCGAATCCAATGCAAATCCCTGCTGAAGAAATTCATTTCAATCCTGTTTCCTTTGCCGACCCGAACGCCCGAATTTTTCGGTGGAAGGGGGAGATTTATCGAGGAGTAAAACCGGGGCGCGCTGAATTATATCGCGATCTGTTTGCGCGAGGTCTGCCGCAGAAATGGATCAGCGAAAAGCTCCTTGTGGAAACGGAGCTCACGGATGATCAATTGGGAGAGTACACGCTGGTGATGAAACACCGGCGGATTCCATTTGTGAGCTTTGGGTTTGAATGGGGTTCCGAAATGTTGAAGGACGCGGCCCTGCATTTGCTCAAATTCGAACTGGCCCTGGAAAAAGAAAACCTGACGCTGCATGACGCGCATCCCTGGAATATCCTTTTCGAAGGACCGCGGCCTGTCTTTATTGATTTTGGGTCCATAAAGCCAGCAGCGGAGAATGCCACCCTTTGGGATGCCTACGACGAATTTTGCCGGTATTTTCTTTTCCCGTTGCGGCTCTACGCGGCGGGGAATAATCGGATAGCGAGGGCGATGATCTTTGATTGGGAGCGCGGAGTGGAAGCAGCGGAATGCGAAGCGCTGGTCCATTATCGACGACCCCCGCCGCCGCCCCCGCCCAAAAAAGGTCTAGCCGAATTCTTTAAGAAGCCGCCCACCGCCGAGTTTAAGGTTCCCTCGGTGGCGCCGGACATTAAGCAATTCACGTCGAGGAGAGCATTGCTGGAAGCGCTGGTCAGCGAGGTCCAGCAGATCGATTTGCCGTGGTCGAAAACCGAGTGGTCGAATTACTACGACGTCTCTTTCCCGGCTTTTACACCCACGCCGGATTGGCATTTGAAACATGAGAACGTGTACAAAGTCATTTCCAAATTGAATCCTGGCACGATTACGGATGTGGGAAGCAATCGCGGATGGTTCGCGCAAATGGCGGCAACTCTCGGGAACAAAGTCGTGGCGTTCGATGTGGACGAGAGCTGTGTGAGCCGGTTTTACCGGGATGTCCGCGCCAATGGGCTGCCGGTGCTGCCGTTGTGCATGTCATTTCTGAAGCCTTCCCCAGCGTATGGATTGAACGAATGGTTTCCGTCGGCCAATGAACGGTTTAAATCCGAGTTGGTTTTGGGACTGGCGATCATCCATCACCTGTCCTTCAAAAGTAAGGTACGATTTGAGCACATTATCGCGGGGCTGGATGCCTTCTGTAAACGATGGCTCCTGCTCGAGTTCATTCCAGCAGACGACAAGTACGTGCGCGAATGGTGGAATCCCCAGTATGCGTGGTACACGCAGGAGAACCTCGAAGTCGTGTTGCGGAAGTATTATAAGAAAATCGAGATCCTCCCGTCTTTCCATGCGCCGCGCATTTTCTTTTTGTGCGAAAAGTGAACTCCCTCTGGACAAACAAAAAAAACGATGAACTGGTTTGGAAAAAAACAGAAGTCTTCGCCCGACGGGAATGCGGGGAATGCGCAAAGCCTGCTGCAGGAGGCGCATCACAAGCTGGAAGCGGGGTTTCCCGTTGAGGCACTCAAACTGACGCAGAGAATTGAGGCGCTGGGAAGTCCCTTGCCGGAGACGTTTTTCCTACAGGGCATTTGCCTGGATCGCGTCGGGCGCCATGAAGAGGCGATGCATGCCTTTGCCCGCGAAGCTGAGATCAATCCGGCGCATCCACATGCCAAAGGCGCGCATGAACGCCTGGCCAAAGCCCTCGCCCGACCGGTGATTGAAAAAATCCCGAATCATCTGCGACCATATAACACGAGCCTGGCCCGGGAGAATTTACATTCCATCCAACAATCGCTGCACAACTACCAATACCGTGGTGTGCCGATGTTGAAGAACCCATTCGACGCCGCGCTGTATCCGATGCTGCTGTGGAAACTGAAGCCGAAAACGATCATTGAAATCGGCTCCAAATCGGGCGGCAGCGCCTTGTGGTTTGGTGATTTGCTGGACAACTATCAAAGCGAAGCACGCGTGCTATCCATCGACATTGTAAAAGTGGAAAACGTGGAGCATGCGCGGGTGACCTTCATGGAAGGCGACGGGAGGCGATTGGAAAAGGTTCTGACTCCCGACCTGCTCAAGAAACTGAAGCGCCCCTGGCTCGTGATTGAAGACGCCGACCATAGTTACGAAACATCGAAGGCGGTGCTAAAGTTTTTTGATCCGTTGTTACAGGCGGGTGAATACATTGTGGTGGAAGACGGCATCATCTCGGATTTGAGCGATGATCCCGAGTGCAACTCCGGTCCGCACCGGGCGCTCAAAGAATTCCTGGGCAAGCGGGGGAGCGAATATGAAATCGATGGAGATTACTGCGATTTCTTTGGCTACAATGTTACCTGGTGCACGAACGGTTTTCTAAAAAAGGTTCCACCCGGCCGGGTTCAACCGACGGACCCCAAGTCAGACAAACCAATTTCCGTTCGGGAATATTCACCCAGGGGATTGCTCAACCTGGGTTGCGGCAAGCAGTGTCATCCCGACTGGCTGAACATCGATGTTGCAAAAACCGCGGACGACGTGGTGGCGCATGATTTGCGGAAGCCGCTGCCATTGCCGGATGCGAGTTGCGCGGTGGTGTATGCGTCCCATGTCCTGGAACACTTTGCCAAAGCGGAAGCGCCGCAGTTTCTGGCCGAATGTTTTCGTGTTCTGGAGCCGGGCGGAATCATCCGAATTGTGGTGCCGGACCTGGAGCAGATTGCGCGTCTCTACGTTGACCTCACTCAACGGGCCGCAACGGGCGATGTAGAGGCGGCGGCACGGTATGAATGGATCGTGCTCGAATTAATGGACCAACTGACGCGCGAGAGCAGCGGTGGGGAAATGTTGCGTTACTGGATGCAAAACCCGATGCCGGCGGAGAATTTCGTGACCGAGAGAATGGGGAATGAAGTCACCTCATTTATCAATGAGCATCGTCCACCTGCCGGCCAGGCAAAAGAATTGGCGAGGCCGAAATACAGCCCGGAACAGGTGGGAAAATTTCGCGCGGGAGGCGAGGTGCACAAGTGGATGTATGATCGTTACTCCCTCGGGCGTATCCTGCAGGACGCCGGGTTCAAAAACGTAAAAGTATGCGCCGCCGCCGAATCCCGCATCCCTGGTTTTAATCAATACCAACTCGACGTTTTAGCGGATGGCGGGGTGCGCAAACCGGATTCACTTTTCATGGAGGCGGAAAAATGAACCGGGATTCCGTGAAAGACAGCCGCGATGAAGTCGCCGCTTAAAATTGCGCATGTCGCCACCGTGGACGCGCGGGGCGGCGCGGCGCTGGCGGCCTTCCGGCTGCACCAGGGATTGTTGGAAGCCGGGATTGCCTCACGCATGGTCGTGCAGAAAAAAGTTTCGGCGTTGGAAACCGTGGATCTCGTCGAACTGCAAGCCACCCCTTTTCCCTGGCAGGCGATTGAGGATTACGCAATCGGCATGAATCGCTCGCCGGGTTGGAACACCTATTATTCCCTGGGATATCCGGGAACGGATCTGACGGGGCACCCATCGATTCAAGGCGCAAACCTCATTCATTTGCATTGGGTGGCAGGCTTCCAATCCATTCCTGCGATTGCTTCCCTGCAAGCTCTGGGGAAACCGATGGTGTGGACCTTGCACGACCAGAGGCCGTTTACCGGCGGTTGTCATTTCGCGAGAGATTGCCGAAAATTTGAGACCGATTGCGACAGTTGTCCCCAACTCGCCAGTGACCCCTTCCGACTCGCCGCGGCCAATCTGAGCGATTCCAAAGCGCTTTTAAAAACTGAAGCCATGACAATTGTCGCGCCGAGTCAATGGCTGGCCGAATGTGCGAGGCGCAGCGGATTGTTCCAAAAATGCGAAGTTCACGTAGTTCCGTATGGTCTCGATGTGAATTTATTTCAGCCGGATGCTGGAGCTCGCGACGCGTTGGGGCTGGATTTGGGCAGCGTCAACTTTCTTTTCGGCGCCGATTATATTTCCGAAATTCGCAAAGGGTTCGGCCATCTTTTGGATGCCGCAAAACAGTGCATGAGTGACGCGGACTTTGCGCACAAAGTGCAGCAAGGCCGGATACGGTTTCTCTGTTTTGGAAACCCAACCCCTGAATTGGAGAGCTTTCCGGCGCCGATCACCTATCTGGGTTACGTCAATTCGGCTCCGGAAATGTCGCGCCTCTACTCGGCGGCGGATTTGTTTTTGTTGCCCACATTGCAGGACAACTTGCCCAACACCATGCTGGAATCTATGAGTTGCGGCACGCCGGTGGCTGCTTTTGGGGTGGGTGGCGTCGTTGACGTTCTGACACACGGTGAAAACGGTTTTTTGATTGCTCCAGGTGACTCTGCTGAACTCGCGCGGACGATGGTTGCCGTGGCAAAATCCCCGCAACTCGCCAGTCAAATGCGCGGGATCTGCCGGCAAAGGATCGTCGAGAATTATCCACTCAAGACCCAGGCACGGCGGATGGAACAAATTTATTCGGCAAAAATCGGTGGGCGGTCGAGTGTTCAACCAAAGGAGAATTCAAAAATCGGCCCGGCTTTTTTTAGAATTTTGCCGAAGCTCGTCCAGTTACCCTTCTCCAAACTGGTCGAGGCTTATGATAACGGAACGATGTCAGAGGAGAAACGAAAGCGGTTTCCTAAATTATCCAAACGTGTCGCCTGGCTGTCGAGCAACCGGCACCAATTCAATAGCGCGGATTGGGCGGATGAATTCTCCCTGGCCCTGAAAGAGTTTGAAAACCCCCAGCCGAGGACTTGGCGATCGATCTTTCCCCTGAACTATCTGCTTGGCAGAGCGCGCACAAATAAGCATCTTTTATAAAACGGCTCATTTCGACAACCTGGGGGGCAAACAACCGAACTGAGTGCGTGATTAAACCTATTTCATGTTGCCGGTCACTGTCATCGTCCCCGCCCTGAATTCGATGAAACTACTGCCGCGTCATCTCGATGCGCTGCAGAAGTGGAGCAATACGGTTCAAGAGATCGTTTTCGTGGATAGCAATTCGACCGATGGAACATTGGAATATGCCAAAGCGCGTCTTCAGGGATCCCATGTGCGGTTTTACACTCACCCGCCAGGATTGTATCAATCGTGGAATTTTGGAATTTGCGAGGCTGGCGCTGATTACATTTATTTATCGACGGTGGGCGACGTGATTTCGGGAGAGGGCCTGGCACATTTAGTGCAAACCGCAGCGAGATTGCAAAGCGATGTCGTGTTGAGTCCGCCCCAGTTTGTGGATGAGCAAGGCGGCAAATTGCCTGATCAAAACTGGCCCATTCATGAAATGATTCGTCACGCCGGAAAAACTGGCACGTGGAAGTTAGACCGGGCGGAAGCCTGGGCCACGGCAATACAGTCCGGCATCTATTCGATCCTGGGCAGCTCCGCCAGCAATCTCTATCGAACGCCCTTTTTAAAGGAAAACCCATTTCCAACCGATTACGGGCACGCGGGGGACACCGCCTGGGGTATCCAGAATTCCTGCAAAGCGCAATTTGCGGTCACTGATTCGCGCGTGGCTGAGTTCGTTGTTCATCCGCCGGCGAACCTGAAAAACTTTCCCGAATTCCAATTCAAAGTCTTTGGGTTGGCCTGCCGAACATTTAAGCAAGCCTTGTTGGATGACTCAACGTTAAGGATGGCAGATGAAGTTGTGCCGACGTGCGCAGGATTGATTCGATTTGGGGATTCGCTGTTGGCGGATTTTGAACGGGTAGTGGATCGTGCGACCGTGGAACCGGTGATTGGTCCGGCGCTCTTGGAACTGATTCGGCGGGGGTTGGAGGAAATGGTTCGGGAGTTGAAGGAATTGAACAGCCTGCTCGCGTCTCTGCGGCAATGCGCGCATTATCAGGAGAATTTGAAAGCGTGGAGAAAACGTTCTAAAGTCTGGATGCTCTATCCGGGTGCGTGGAAGGCACGGTCGCAACGTAATCGATTGCGGCATGCATTGCTGCAACAGCCTACGAAGATAGAAGACCCTGAAATATTAAACCTGCTCGAACTGTATATTCATGCCTGATTCCAGTTTAAATAACGGCGCAGAAAATAATGGTCACCGCGAAATGCGCGGCTGGCCATGGATTGCCCCTGCCGCCCCTCTTCCGCGTGAGTTTGTGGAGAACGCAGCCTGGCCAAAAATTTCCATCATCACGCCCAGCTTCAATCAGGGGAAATATATCGAGGAAACGATTCTCTCCGTTTTGAACCAGGGATATCCGAACCTTGAATATATTGTGATGGATGGGGGATCCACCGACAACTCTGTTGACATCATTCGCAAGTACGAATCACGTCTTTCTTCGTGGGCATCTGAAAAGGACAAGGGACAAAGCAATGCCATTAATAAAGGCATGGAGCGGGCAACAGGAGATATTTTTACCTGGTTGAACAGCGATGACAGACTGGCTCCATCCGCTTTGTTTTCTGCAGCGCTGGCCTTTCAGACAGCGAGGCCCGATATCGTGGCGGGAATCTGCCAACTGCATCAGGGTCATGGCGTCATTGAACAACACCTCACCAGTTGTTCGGATGGGGTTTTGCCGTTAATGGATCTTTTGGATGTTTCCAATGGCTGGTTGAAGGGGCAATTTTTTTATCAACCAGAGGTTTTCTTTACCCGGGACATTTGGTGCCGGGCCGGAGGCCGGGTGGATGAGAGCCTTTTCTACAGCATGGACTACGAGCTTTGGGTGCGTTTTGCCGAGCAGGCTGCGAAACTCAAGGTCATCGGGCGTCCCATCGCACAATACCGGGTGCATGAAAATCAGAAGACATTTTCCACCGCCGACTACCGGCCCGAATTGGAACGCGTGGCTGCGAGCTATCGGAGCAAGCACACCTCTGGGGATATTCTTCCTGCCGCCCCGGTGGAAAAGCAACGGCTCAAAATCGTTTGTCTGAACGACATCGGGTTTCGGTATGGGGCGGGAATTGCACATAAACGCATCGCGCAATCCCTGGCCCAAGCGGGCCATTCTATTTATCCGTTGGCCGTTGCCCGGGATAACCTGGCGACCGATTCGGACGCATCGAAAATTCAGGAGAAACTGCTGCGCAGGATCGAGGAAATCGCGCCGGATGCAGTAGTTTTGGGAAACCTCCACGGGGCGCACTTGCATCCCTCAATTTTAAAGGAAGTGTCCCGCCGTTGGCCGTCTGTATTCATGCTCCATGACTTATGGCTGTTAACCGGGCGTTGCGCCTACACGGGCGACTGCTCGAAGTTATTTAGCGGGTGCGATGAATCCTGCCCGACTGCTGGCGAATACCCTCGACTCAATCCCAAAGTGATCAGTTCCTTTTGGGAAACAAAAAGCGCTCTGCTGCGTGAGGATAATTTATTGGTGTTGGCCAGCGACAGCGAATGGGTGGACGCGCAGGTGGCAAAAAAACTTTTGGAAACGGGATCGACAAAACCTCATGGGGTTGTTCATTACGGCTTCCCGCTGAATGATCTTCGGCCTCGTGATCGGGCATTTTGCCGCGAGTTGCTTGGCTTGCCGCAGGACAAATTCCTTCTGTTGTTCTCTTGTTCCAATATTTCCGAAAAACGAAAAGGGATGGAACACCTTCTCGCCGCCATCAGGATGCTCGACCTGCCTGACCTGGTGCCGGTGTGTATTGGCTACAATGGCGGAAAGACCCGACTCGACCTCCCCGATTTTATCGACCTCGGCTACATCTCCCATTGGCAGCAGCAGGCCCTTCTTTATTCGGCAGTGGATGTTTTTGTTGGGCCAAGTTTAGAGGAAGCGTTCGGGCAGGTTTTTGTTGAGGCGGCGGCGTGCGGCACTCCTTCGGTTGGATATCCCGCTGGGGGTGTGCCACAAGCCATTGCTCATAATATTACGGGTCTCCTGGCGGATAATGTTTCGGCTGCCTCGCTAGCCCAGGCGATTACAGCACTCTATGTGGATGATCGATTGCGGCAGAAAATGAGCATCTGGGGGAGAGTGCATGTGGAGAATGAGTTTTCCTACGAACGATGCGCGTTGCAAATGCAAGCCTTGCTCCGAACAGCGCTAGCCAAAAATGGAGTGCGGCTGGTGCCGAAATTGAGTTTAGCCCGCGAAGTTGTTCCGCTGCCTCCGCCGGAGTTCGTCTGGGACCAGGGGGAGGAATCAGATGCTCAATCCACGCAAAATCCCTGGCTGGGAACTGGCAAGATGCCCCGTCGCGACGCATTGGAGCAGGAGATGTTGCATTTCTATAACCAGGAATTGGAGAAATATCGACAGGACAAAATTCCCTGGGTGTTGTTGCCCAAAGCCTGGCTGGCGCGGCACAATCGGAATCGCATGAAGCGAAAAATTCGACGACGCCCAGCGCAAACAAAGTCATGAACGAGGTTTCGCAGCCGGGGGGCCCGTTTTTCTCGGTGATCACTCCTTCGTTCAACCAGGCAGCCTTCATTGAGCAAACAATTGCCAGTGTCCTGCAACAAAAAGACCAGGCCTTTGAACACATCGTAATCGATGGTGGCTCAAAGGATGGCACAGTTGAAATCCTGAAGAAGTTTCCCCATTTATCATGGGTGTCCGAACCGGATCGTGGGCAAGCGCATGCGCTGAACAAGGGGCTGGCGCGAGCTGCCGGCAAAATCATTGCCTGGATCAATTCTGATGATTGGTACGAGCCTGGAGCTTTTTCGGCGGTCGCAAATTTTTTCAATGAGCATCCAGATGCTAAAATTGTAATGGGCGATTGCAACCTGGTGGATGAGCGTGGAAATAAAACCGGGCATATCGTCAATGCCGCGCGTGGTTTCAATGAGTTGAAAAAGTATTGGAAGGGGAAATCCATTCCCACGCAGCCTGCGTTATTTTTTTGGCGCGAGTTGATTGAAGAATGCGGCCCCGCCGATGAGTCTCTCTTTTACGCCATGGATTATGATTTATGGATGCGGTTTGCGCGTAAACACCGTTTCCATCGTCTCGAAAGAACGTTGGCGAATTACCGTTTCCATCCCAAGGCCAAGGGCGGAGATGGAAACTGGGATAAATTTAAGCCGGAATGGCGAAAGGTCCATGACCGATATGCGTCGAAGTTCGATTTGGGCCGTTTGATTTACGGCTGAGCAGGATTGAACGAAGCGTGCATCAGGGCGGGCTCTTCGTTCAGGCGCATCACTGCCAGGATCGAAAGATTGAAATCGATGAGCGCCTGTTTTTGATCGGTGAAAGTAAATTGCAGGTCCTGCACGGATGCTACGGGCAAGTCCGATTCGATTTTCCGTAGCAACATCAGCAAATCTGTGACCGTGCCCGAGCCGCGCACTCGAAAAACTCCGCTGCAATATTCTTTGGCGAAGACAATTTCCTGTTGGCTCATCTCCGGAGGGTCGATGGTGAGCGGGAGTCTCGGATTTGCCTCGCGCAGCAGCCGGCTGATCCATACGTAACCATCCGCCGGCGGCAGGGCTTGTTCCATTCTGCGCAGCTCACTTTTCTTCTCCTCGATTTTTGAGCGAATTTCCACGGAGCGCCGTTGCGATTCTTCTTTGGTGCGGGGCTCGGCGACAATTGCTTCGCCATGGGCGCGCGCCAGGCGCGCGGATTGCTCTACGATCAGGAAGCTCATTGTAACAATCATGGCCGCGAGCACGGTGAGCAGGCCCAGGCGATTAATGGCAGAATCGGATTTCATGGTTAAAAAGTTTTTTCGTCCAGTGCGTATTCGACCGTGAACTGGCTGCTTTCAATTCCAGCGTTGGAATTGGTTGTGGTGGATACGTTGTTCACGAGCCGCATCGGGCGTTTCTTGTTTAAGAGCGGTTTGACCCAGTCATTGGTTTTCACGGTCACCATAAAGCTTTCAAGGGAGGTGAGTCCGCCATCGTTGCGGGCTTCGATTAATATGTTCCCCGTATTTTTGCGTTTCGGCCCGTTTTTGGCCTCGTCGGAGAACGGATTAGGGTCCGAAATTGTGATGGCGTCAGATGCCTTGACCTGCATCAACTCCACTCCGCTCACTTGAATTTCCTTTAGCTGCGCAACGACTGGCGACCAAACAATGCGGGCCTGGCTGAATCCCCTGAGTTCATTAACCTGCGCTTCCAATTGGGCCAGTGCCGCTTGTTCCGGCAGCGGAGTAAGTGCCACCTTGCTTGATTCCGCCGCCTGGGCCTTCACAATTTTTTCCACGCGCGTGGTCTGGTTTTGTAAAATGCCCCAAACCAGGAGAAGGACGCAGGCCGCGATGGCAAAGGGCCGGGTTAGCCATGGCACGGCTGATTTTTGCGCTGACGGCTCCTCGGCATCAGCGGGCTGAACGGTATTGCCAGTTTCACTTGATTCAGCGGCGGAGATCGCCGCACCAAGGACGATATTCAATTGCGCCGCGTCCGAACCGAGTTGTTCTTTTTTGCTTTCCGGCAGGATATTCGGAATTTTCTTAATGGCCGCCCAGGGACGGGCGTAGCAGCCGTGTTCTCGAAGCTCGTTGATGAACAAGGCATTTCCCATGTAGTCACCAGAAACGAAAATGCATTTGACCTCTGTCTTATATTTCGCCTCCCAATTCAACAGTGTCGCGCGGACATCCTGCTGGATGAGGTGATGGTTTTTCACGCTCAAGTCGCGGTTGAACTTGGACTCGCGATGCGCGATCAATCCGCCATTTTTAATTAGCGCCAGGCCGTACTTGCTGTGGTTCAGGTGCAGGAGCGCCACGGTTTGTTTCTCGAACAGCGGCCCTCCAAAAGTTTGAAACGCTTTAATCAGGCACGGCACCTGGAACAGAATGTTTTGGACGCTATAGCCGCGCCCTGTTAGCCACGCTACCAATTTATCGACGTAGTCCTTTTTCGTCCCGCAAATCAGGACGTTGGATTTGTTGAATGCAGCTTCGGTTACCCCCGCCGCGTCCGCGCCATTGTTTAGCGGCAAGACCGACCAAAAAAACTGGTCCAGGTTCACTTTGTTGTTCTGCAGGAATGTTTGCTTGATGTGGTTGCGAATGCCCTCCTCCGTTGAAACCGGCACGCGGTGCACCACGCTGAAGGCGGTGGCATCATTAATAATGAGAGTGATCTTTCGGGTCTGCGGGTTTAACCGGGCCAATGCCGACGCGATATTTTTTTCGGCAATTTTCTCGCGAGTGCTTTCGGTTGGGATGAGCGATTCCTCAACGTGATAATCCCGCACCACAGTGGAGTGTGCCATCCTTTGCAGGCTAATGGCTTTGGTGACTTGCACGCCGATTTCAATAGCCAGGACTTCCTGCTGTTCCGTTTGCCTCGAATCGGCGTTAAAAAGTTTTGATGCGCTTCGCGCCATAACTGCCTCTTGATGCAATGTTGCCCATCGGAAAAGGATTTCTATGCGAAGCTTCTACCATTCTTTGCTAGCGGATTTTCCTCGTCCAAATCAGGAATTAACCCTCTGCCGGCATCATCTTCTCGGGACGCGCGTTGCTCCACTGAGGGAAATGCCTAAATGTAAAAGCGACTTTTTCCCGGGACAAAAACGGCCTCCTCCTTATTGCTGAAATGGTCCGATTGCGATGTGCTCATTCTTGAGCATATGGCAAAACGGATTTTATCCTACACTCCCCCGACGGACAGTGAAATTGCCTGCTATGCGTTTGCCATTGTCGCCCAGCAGCAGCCAGCCCAGGCCCTGGATGCCTGGCACGAAGCCAAGGCCCAATTGATTGCCGATCGGCAGCACGATGCGGGGATGCTGACGGCGCCGGTTAAGAATCCACGGAAGGGAAGGAAGTCCGTATGATGACTGTCATTTTTGAACGGGAAACGGAGATTGGGCATTGTAATTACGAATCGGGCGAGACACATGGTTTTCGCTATGCCGAGCCGGAGTTCGCCACCATTTTTGCCCATACGATAGCGACATTGAACGGAGCCCACGGCATTCTGAAAATCGAACAGCATTGTTTTCTGCGTCACGGCGGGGAGTTGCCTGACCAGCCCTGGGTGAAGCCGGAAGTGCGAGTGGAAGCGGCCGGTGCATCCAAGTCAGCCATGGTTCGCCTCGCTGAATCCATGCACCACGAATATGCGGAAAAGGCCCGCGCTCAGTTTCCGCAAGAGTATTTGGTCTAGCAGCCTGTTGAAATACTCGGGTGCGTTGAATGGGGAGCATATTCCAATGAATACGGGACTGAGGAGCGACGCGGCCGGAACCGAAAGATGCCCCAAGGCAACGTGCTTGGGTATTTCAACAGGCTACTAGCCTAAAGCCGCAGGAAAACGCGTTTGTTATAAAGGTATCGCACGAGCGCGAACACCATCGCTAGGACCAGTATCGCTTTCACGAAATCGCTATAGATACCCAGCATTTTCGAGATGTCTCCCCCTGCAAATCGGTCGGCGATCTTGCGGAAACTGAAGATGGCAGAGACCATATAAATGGTAATGGCGTTCATCCCAATCCACACAAAAGGCTGTGCCCACTTTCGATAGTTCCAGATTTCAATAACCTGGTGAAATACTGCCATCAGGATTGCGCCCCAGCCACAGGCAACCAGCACGTAGGAAGAAGTCCACAGCACTTTGATGATGGGAAAGTGTTGGCCCCAGACCCATCCACCCAACAGCATAATCACACCCGCAGCCAGCAGATATGGAACCTTTTCGCTTTCGCGAATTGAGTTGGCCCGCAAAAGCAACCCGGCGAACACGCCCAACAAACAGTTCGCGACCGCCGATGTTGTGCTCAGCAAAGTGCCTTCGAACTTTTGGCCGGGCAAATATCGTTGGTCGAGGTAGTAGGCCAGGTTTTGCGCATGCGCATACGAGGCGTGGCCGAATCCGGGAACTGGAACAAATGTCATCAACGCCCAATAACCGACCAGCAGCGAGACGGTTATCAAAACCAGGGCGGGAGGACGACAGAAACAGAATAAAATTGCGGCGAAGAAATAGGCCACGGCAATCCGATGCAGCACGCCCACGAGATACACGTTGGAAAAGCCGTTGGCGATGCCTCCCATGTAAAAAACACCCATGAGAAACAGGATGACCGAGCGCGCCGTGATGCGGCGCAAAGCACTCCCCAAGCCGTTTGTTTCGATCATGCGCGGGACGGAGAAAGGAATGGCGATCCCGGCAATGAAAACGAACAGGGGGAAAATCAGATCGTAAAAATGAAAGCCCTCGTAGGGCACATGTTCCATTTGCTCGAACAATACATCGGTGATTCGCGAAGGGTGAATCTTTTGCAGCGAGCGGATTAATTGGTCGCCACCCATGATCCAAAACATGTCGAAGCCACGCAGCGCATCGACGGAAATAATCCGGCGCGAAGCGTGTTTGGGTTCCTGGACTGACGGGGTCTTTTCAGCGCCAGGCATGGGGATAGGGTTTATGAACCGGGGCGCGTCAGCCAGGCTGGCACGCTTTCGGTCTCCCAAATTTCCTCTGCCGGCTGGCGCGGGCGAACCACGGCGGCGTTCTTCCCGTTGACGAGGACCTCGGCCGCCGTCCCGCGGCTATTGTAATTGGACGCCATCACGAACCCGTATGCTCCCGCGCTTAACAAAGCCAGGTAATCGCCCTCTTTCGACTTGGGCAGCTCACGATCCTTGCAGAAAAAGTCTCCGGATTCACAAATCGGCCCCACCACATCCGAGGAAACCAATTTCCCGGATTTTTCCCGGAGGGGAATGATCTCGTGATACGAATCGTAAAATGCCGGTCGAATCAGATCGTTCATCGCCGCATCCACGATCACAAAATTTTTGCGGCCAGTTTGTTTTACGAACTCCACGCGAGTGACCAATATCCCCGCGTTCCCGGCGATGAATCTGCCTGGTTCGATTAAAATCTTGAGCTTTAGCGGGGCCAGCAATGGCACTAACTTGGCTGCGTATTTGGCTGGGGTTAAAATATTTTTCGCGGCGGCTGAATCCCACCAACCGTTATCACCGCTGGCCAGCGCCGGTTTGTAAACGATGCCCAGGCCGCCACCAATACTGAAGAACTCGAAGGCGTATTTTTTCGCCAGCTTTTGGACCATCGGCAGGACTTTGGTGACTGCTTTTTCATACGGCGCAACTTCGGTCAACTGCGAGCCGATGTGCATTTGAATTCCGCGCAGGCGCAGGTTTTTCAGTTTGCTGGCGCGGGCATAGACACCTTCCACCTGTTCGAATTGGATCCCGAACTTGTTCTCGTAGGTTCCGGTGGTGATCTTGGCGTGAGTATGCGCGTCGATGTTGGGATTCACCCGCACCGCGACCGGGGCCTTTTTGTTCAATCGGCGAGCGACTTCATTGATGCGCGCCAATTCCGGTTCGCTTTCGACGTTGAAGCAATAAATTCCTTTGCGCAGCGCGAATTCGATTTCCTTCTCCGTTTTTCCGACTCCCGCAAAAACGCACTTCTTCGGATCGCCTCCCGCGGCAATGACGCGTCGCAATTCCCCTTCGCTCACCACATCGAACCCGCTGCCGAGATTGGCGAGGGTGCGCATGACGGCCAGGTTGGAATTGGCCTTCATCGCATAGCAAATGGTGTGCTCCAGCGGGGCCAGGGCCTTGTCCAGTTTTTGAAAATGGTCGCTTAAGGTTCGTTGCGAATAAATGTAGAGCGGGGTGCCATATTTTTTTACCAGGCTTTCCACGGAAACGCCTTCGCAAAAAAGCTTCCCCTGCACGTATCGAAAGTAATGCATCGTCAGTTAGTGTTCGAGATTAAGGTTCCGCTATAATGGCGGCACGCTGGGTTTGATATTCCACGGCTGTAATTTCATCGGCGCGATAGCGCCGGTTCAACTCCGCCAGCTTTTCCTGTTTGGTTAAAGGCGCTTTCGGCTCTGTTGCTATTACAGCTTTGGATGCATCCGCTTTTTTCTTTGCGGCGCTGGCGGTGATCTCTTTCTTCGAAGGCATTTTAGATGTGGCAACGTGTTTCTCCGAGGGCGCGGATTTTCCCGCAGCCTTGGCACTCGCTATTCGTTGTTTTTCGGCTTTTGCGGCCTGCTCGCGCTCACGAGCTTCGGCGAGCTGTTTGTCCTTCTGCGCCGTCGCGCGCATTTTGGCTTCTTTGGCTTCCTGCGCTTTGGCCGCCGCCTCTTTTTGTTTTGCTTCTTTGGCCTGCCGGGCTTGTTCCGAGGCTTGCGCCGCTTCGGCCCGTTTAGCTTCCATTTTTTTCTGCTCTGCCATCAGGCGCTCCTGCTTTTCCCGTTCCGCTCTTTGCAATTCCGCGGTGCGCGCCTGTTTCTTCACCAGCGCTGCTTCTTCTGCTTCAATTTTTTTGGCTTCGGCTTTTTTTAATTCCGCGTCTTTCCGTTGCAGGCGTTCTTGTTCTTTGGTCAAAGGCTGCGCGGGCATCGTCCCGTTCTTTTGGGCCAGGGTTGTATCAAGTTTCTGCTCCGCGGTTTTCAATTCCGCTTCCTTGCGTCTAAGTTCTTCAGCGAGGCGGCGCTGGTCGGGCGTCCCGGATTCCGCGGGAACTACCTCCACGGTCCTGGGTTTGTCGGTAACGCAGCCCGAGAGTGCCAAAATGGCGAAAACAGTGGTCGTGAACGCGCTAATTGTGCGTGTTGGGTTCATATATTTTGCAACTATGCCCTCCTCAATGCCATATCCAGCCCTTCCTAACAACGTTTTTTCGGCACCGCCATTTCCGAAAACTGTTTTTCCCAGGCTCCGGAAAAGGGATAGCGCAACGCCGAGCCAACAATCATCCCTTGGATTTCCTGCCGGGTGACCTTAACCCGCTGGCTCGAATCCAAAATGTTGGCGCCTTTCAGTTGCGCGATGGTCCGGATGCCAATGAGCACCGGCCAGGCGCATGCGAGGCGAAGGCGAATCATTCGCGCAGGGATTCTGTTTGTATAACTCCAGCCCGCTTCTAAATGCTCCGATGCCACTGATAGGTATCGATCGTATAACCCTTTAAACCCGCCCATGCACTCGGTGTGTAAGAGATCCTCTGGCTTGAGGCCGACCGCCGCCAATTCTTTTCGCGGTATATAACAGCGTCCCTGGCGAAGGTCCGCCGGCAGGTCTCGGAGGATATTCACCATCTGCAAACCTTTGCCAAACCGAATCCCTTCCCGAAGCAGTTCTGGATTGTTTGCGGATTTTTTACCCGCCAAATGAGACGTCCACATCTCGGTCCAGAATTCTCCCACGCAACCCGCTACCCGATAGGTGTAATCGTCCAGTTCTTGGTCTGTCTCCAACGATTGGATGGCGCTCACGTTGGATCCGGCCCCCGCAAATCGTTTCAAATCGAGAATTTGCCCGCTGACAATCGTCTGTAGAACTTTGCGAATGCTCGCTCTATCCGCATCGCTGTATTCATCAAGGGCCTCCCGTTGAGGAGTTGTTTGCCCCAGTAGCTCGCGTTCTGCAACGAAAGTCTGTTGTTCACCCAAATCTTGCAAACTGAATGTCGCGGTTTGGCCCTGAATAAAGTGGTTGAACGCTTCCAGGCTTTTAATGCGCGCTTCTTCGCCAACCAGCGTCGTGTCCGCTATCGTGTCTGCGGTCCGTGCGAGGAGATAAGCCAGGGAAATTTGCGGGCGAATGGCGCCGGGAAGAACCTGCAACGTCAGATAAAACGAGCGCGACGTCGCCTTGAGCAGGCGTTTCAGCTCAGGATGCAGCTCGCGCATATTCCGGCCGCCATCTCATTTCAGTTTCAAGCGCTTCTTCCAGCCAGCCACTTGCCGCGCTACTTCTTTCGTCCCCGGCGCGCCGGTGATGTTTCGTTGCGCCATGGCATTTTTTAAATCAAAGACTGCCAGGCAATCTTTGCCCAATGCCTTGTCAATGGACTGAAGCTCGGCGGCGGTCAATTGGTTCAACGGTTTGCTCAGCTTCTCCGCTGCTGCCACGACCGCTCCCACGAGATGATGCGCTTGCCGGAAAGGAATGCCTTGCCGAACCAGCTTGTCCGCCAAATCTGTCGCCAGCAACGCCGGGTCACTCGCAGCCCGGTTGCACGCTTCGGCCTGGACCTGCGTATGCCGCAGCATCGCCGCGAAAATGCGCACCGTCGCCCGAATGGTGTCCGCCGTGTCAAACAAGCGTTCTTTATCTTCCTGCAAATCGCGGTTGTAGGACATCGGTAAACCCTTTAGCAGGGTGAGTAGTGCGACCAGGTTTCCAAACACCCGTCCGGTTTTGCCCCGTGAAAGTTCGGCAATGTCCGGATTTTTTTTCTGCGGCATAAGGGAAGACCCCGTGGTGTAGGCATCCGCAATTTTCACAAACCCAAATTCCGTGCTCGCCCACAGAATCACATCTTCCGCCAGGCGGGAAATATGCATCGCCGTGATGGCGGCCACGCTGCAAAATTCTATGGCAAAATCCCGATCGCAAATCGCGTCCATGGAGTTTTGCGTCAATTGCGTCTTGCCGTTGGCGTCCACAAATCCGAGGCGTTGCGCGACGAACTCGCGATCCAGCGGCAGGGTCGAGCCGGCGATTGCGCCGCTCCCGAGGGGACAAACATTTACACGTTGGAAACAATCCAGCAGGCGCAGGTAATCCCGCTGCAACATCTCGACGTAGGCCAGCAAATGATGGGCGAAATAAACTGGCTGCGCGCGCTGCAAATGAGTGTAGCCGGGAATCACGGTGTCTTTGTTCTTATCCGCGAGTTCTACCAGGGCCGCCTGCAAATCCTGTAGTTCATCGGAGAGCGCCGAAATTTCGTCCCGCAGCCACATCCGGATATCCAATGCAATCTGGTCATTGCGCGACCGGGCGGTATGCAGCTTCGCGCCCGCAGGAGTTCGCCGGGTCAACTCGGTTTCGATGTTCATGTGCACATCTTCCAACTCCGGTTTCCATTGGAACTTTCCGTCCGCAATTTCCTGCCCGATTTCTCCCAGGCCGCGTTCGATGTCTGCCAGTTCCTTGCGCGTCAGCACCCCGATTTTTTGCAGCATGGCGGCATGGGCCATCGAGCCCATGATATCGTGCTCCCACAGGCGCTGGTCGAAGGAAATGGATTCGGTAAATGCCGCCACGTCCTCGGCTGGGCCGATCTCAAATCGCCCGCTCCGCGAGGTGGTCCTGGTTTGTTTTGTCATCCGGCGGAAATGTGCGACGAACGAATTCGAAAGTCACGCGCAGAAGAGGATACGAAAAGCTCCCACGGCAAGAGGGTGGGGCTGCGAGATAAGCGAAATGTTTTGCCTTAGGCAATTGTTTGGAAAACCTTTTCTGTAACAACACGTCTCCGCCAACCGTCCTCTGGTTCGTGTTAAAGTCTGTTTTTAATTGTCTCCTTACCGCCTTGGTGTTGACGGGCTGCAAATCCGATCGCGTGGCCGAAGCTGGTCACAACACAGCTGAGAATCTACCCGGCCCCAAGGCAGATGGATCGGTGCTCTTGCCTAATCAATGGTCTTTGCAGCCCGCTGGGCGCCAGGTGGAGTTGGGCGATTTTCCCGTGAACATCGCGGTGCATCCCGGCGGACGTTATGCCGCGCTACTGCACGCTGGTCATAGCCAGCACGAGATCATTGTGGTGGAACTCGCCAGCGGCGCGATTACCGCGCGGGAATCGTTGAAGGAATCGTTCTATGGCCTGGAATTCTCCAGCGATGGACGCACGCTCGCCAGTAGCGGAGCAGGGGAGGAGGTCATTCATTTGTTTCAGTTTGCAGATGGAAAGTTCTCCGGCCATCGCAAGCTGCCCTTGCGCAACGTGGAGGAGCGAGGGGTTCCCGCGGGGCTCGTGCTCGATCACGCAGCAAAAAAGATATTTGTGGCCAACGTGTGGGGGCAGCGGGTGACGGAATTGCTGGTTTCGGGGAAAAAGAAACCATCCGACATCGCACTCGAAGACGGCGCCTCAAGCACGAAGGTTCGGCGCATCCGTCCCGACGAAGATCCGGAAACATTCGCCGCGAACAAGCGCCTTCAGGCTGAAATGTCTGCGGAGAAAAACGCCCATGACCCCTTTCCCTATGCCTGTCGGCTCGATGAAAAACGGCAGCGACTCTATGTCAGTTGCTGGGCGCATGCCGAAGTGGCGGTGATTGATTTGAAACGCAACAGTGTCGTGGCCCACTGGCCCACCGAGGAACATCCCTGCGAAATGGTCGTCACGAAATCGGGAAAATTTCTCTACGTGGCCAATGCTGCCCGCAACACGGTTTCTGTAATCGACACTGACAGAGGCGAGACAGTGGAAACGATTTGGGCGGCGCTTTATCCGGACCTGCCCCCGGGATCGACCCCCAACAGCCTCGCTTTGACGCCGGACGAAAATATTTTGTTTGTCGCCAACGCGGACAACAACATGGTCGCGGTGCTGGATGTGAGTTCTCCGGGGCATGCCCGTTCCTTGGGATTCATTCCCGTGGGCTGGTATCCAACTTCCGTTCGGGTCACTCCCGACGGCAAGCGCCTGCTGGTCGCCAATGGCAAAGGAGTCATTTCGAAGGCCAACCCGCTTGGACCAGTGCCGGGAAAGTCGAAGACCTCAATCACACAATATATTGCGCGGCTATTCAAAGGCACCCTCAGCATCATTGACTTGCCCTCGCGGAGGAATCTTGAGGAACAAATGCGGATTTATACCGCCCAGGCCTATCGTTGCAGCCCGCTCAGCCGGACCTCGGCGGAGACGTCCGCCCATCGCACGTCTGATAATCCCATTCCGCTTAAACCGGGTGACCCATCCTCGATTAAATATTGTATCTATATCATCAAAGAAAATCGCACCTACGATCAGGTGCTGGGCGACATGCCCCAGGGCAACGGGGATCCGAAGCTGTGCCTCTTTCCGGAGCGGGTCACGCCCAACCATCACCGATTGGCGCGTGATTTTGTCCTGCTCGATAATTTTTATGTGGAAAGCGAAGTGAGCGCCGATGGCCACGAATGGAGCATGGCAGCTTACGCCACCGATTTCGTCGAGAAGTTCTGGCCGTTGACCTATAGTCATAACAAGCAGGGCAAATACACATTTCCGTCCGAGGGCAACTACCAGATTGCTGCGCCCGCCGGTGGCTATATTTGGGACCGCTGCAAGGAAGCCGGCGTCAGTTATCGCAGCTATGGAGAATTTGTGGGTCACGGCAAAGATGGTCTTTTGCACGCGAAACAGAAAGCTCTGGAAGGACATTTCGCCACCAATTATCCACCCTTCGACCTTGGGTTTCCGGATATCAAACGGGCCGAACTCTTTAAAGCCGAACTTAATCGATTTGAACGGGAAGGCGATATGCCCCGCTTGCAGATCGTGCGTCTGCCCAATGATCACACCTATGGTGGCTCTGCCGGAAAACTTTCGCCGATCGCCTATGTGGGGGACAACGACTGGGCCTTTGGACAGATCGTGGAGGCGGTCAGCCATTCTCGCTTCTGGGCCGAGACCGCTATTTTCGTGGTGGAAGACGACGCGCAAAACGGGCCGGACCACGTCGATGCGCATCGGAGCATTGGATTTGTGGTCAGTCCGTACATCAAGCGCGGTTCAGTCGATTCGACGATGTATTCGACGAGCAGCATGTTGCACACGATGGAATTGATCCTGGGCCTCAAGCCGATGTCACAGTTCGACTCAGCGGCCATGCCCATGTATGGCGCTTTTCAAGGCACACCGGATCTGACGCCCTATAAATCCGTTCGCCCGCAGGTGGATTTGACCGAGCGCAACAAATCCCATGGACGCCCCGCCAAACTTTCCAGCCGCATGAATTTCAAAACAGAAGATGCGGCGGACGACTTGGCGCTGAACCGGGTCATTTGGGAGTTAGTAAAGGGCGACGAACCCATGCCTCCCCCCACGCGGGCGGCGTTTGTCTTCACCCACCCAAAGGTTGACGACGACGATTAGAACAAATTTGACAATGGACGCGCCGTCGCGACGATGGCGCCAGACGGTGGGGCGTTCTGAAGGTGCGTCGTTCCGTCGAAAGATGACGACCCCGGCTCTCAATGAATACGCCACCGCGGAACACGCGCTGAAATATTTATCGCGCGCCGACCGCATTCCCCATCGAACGGAAGGTGAAGCAGTCCTGCTCGAATTTCTGCCGAAATCGGCGAGACGAATTCTCGACCTCGGAACTGGAGATGGGCGGTTGCTGGCGTTGGCGCGAATGGGACGTCCTGATGCCGAGGGCATTGCTCTGGACTTTTCACCCACGATGCTCGCGGCGGCCCGCGAGAGGTTCAGGACAGATACGAACGTGCGCGTGATTGAACACAACCTCGACTCGCCGCTTCCGGATCTGGGGGCTTTTGATGCAATTATTTCCAGTTTTGCGATTCACCATTGCACCGATGAAAGAAAGAAAACCCTTTACCGCGAGATTTACCAGGCTTTGTCGCCGGGTGGAGTATTCCTGAATTTAGAACACGTAGCCCCCGTCACTGATGGGCTCCATGAAAGATTTCTGCAAGCGCTTGGAATTACCAAAGCCGAGGAGGATCCGTCGAACAAACTGGTGGACGTCGGATTGCAAATCGATTGGCTCCGCGAAATCGGATTTCGGGATGTGGATTGCCATTGGAAATGGCTGGAGTTGGCGCTCATCGGTGGCGCAAAAACAATTTGATGACTGGGTGAGCAACGCCCCGGTAATTCCGGGGCGCTGATTAAGTTCAAGCCATCGCTGTTTCTTTTTTGCGTTCGAAGAAAGATTTCTTTTCCACGTCGAGATCGTTTTCTTTCCAACCTTCAAATCCGCCATCCAGCTCCATTACCGAATAACCCTCGCCCGCGAATCGCACGGCGGCGGTGGCAGCCAGATGACAAACATGCGAATAGCAAACGAGCACATTCAATCCGTCGCGTCGCAATCCCTTGAACGTGCTCCAGTCCGTTTGAGGAAGATTGATTGAGCCGGGTATGTGTTCCTTCTCGAAATCTTCCGCGGCACGGACGTCAATCACCGCAATATCGTTTTGATTCTTGAGCGCGCGTTCCAGTTCCACCGGTCCGGTAGTGAAAGCCATCTTATCGGCAAAGTATTGGCGCGCCAGTTTTGGATCATTTTTTTCGAGTCGAGTTTCCATAATTACCTCCTTCTATTTTACCCTAAAGCCCAGAAGGCAATAAACGCCTGTTGCCGCAAAATTCAAGGGGCGCAATTAAATGGGCACAGAACTCTTGGTGGCTATGTTCGTAAGAACATGGCTGACATAGGAAGTTAGCCTCGCTCTCACGAACGCAGCCACGATGGGAGGAAGAGGGAATAGGTTCGCCCTCAAGACGGACGCCGCAGCGCGGCGTCCCTACCTTTATTTCGCTCCCTGATCAATCCAGGCGCGAACTAATCCCACTTGTTCCTTGGTGAGAACTTTGGAAGGTCCTCCCGGACCGCCTGCGCGACCGCCGGGGCCTCCGGGACCCGCAGGGCGATTGGTGGCGGAAGCTGAATCGCCACTGGGACGCTTTTCCCCAGCGGCATTGTCGCGCTTGGATCCAGGACCAAGTGCTGCTGGGCCGCCAGGACCGCCTGGACGACGTTTGGGAGGCATGGCGATTTCGTCTTTCACCTGGGCTACTGCAAAAACAAGAAGGCTTTTGGCGCTGTCCTTTGGAACAATCATCTTGCCGTCCTCCCCGCCCTTAAGCGCTGCCTCCAGAGAATCCAGGCGAAGTTCACCCTTTTGCTTTTCACTGCCATGGCACCGAAAACACGACGCTTCGAAGATTGGCTTGATATCCTTTTCAAAAGTGACGTCTTTCTTGTCGGCCGCTGGAGGCAGTTTGCTCGCATCCAGTTTGCTGATATCCCAGTCATCGGAGGCGTGGCAATACAGGGCGGAAATAATTGTCGAAGAAGTCAGAATGAATTTTTTCATAAAATAGTCGGCGGAATGAACTGGCTGAATACAAAGTCATTTTAGGCAATTTGGCAATAGGGGCAGGGTGGTATTACCGCCTGAACTGAACTTCTTCCTGGTCTGCCCATTCGTTGTGGCCGGAATTAATTTCTATAAATTTGGCGCCGGGAACCTGGCGAGCCAGTTCCCTGGCGTGCTGGATCGGAATGATCGTATCTTTCTTCGCGCCGTAAATCTCAACCGGCCCATGATACTGCTTTAGCGCGTCCACATTGTCCCAGGCATCGCGAAGGATCAGGCGGGTCGGGAGAAAAAAGAAACGTCTAGCGGCAACCGCGAGCAGTGAGTCGTATGGGACAACGAGGACAATTTTATCGGGAGGGATTTCCTGGCGCGCAAGAAGGCAGGCTGGCCCGGTGCCAAGCGATTCACCCAAAACGCAAATGGGTGTGCCGGGATTTTCCTTCCGCAAAAGTTGATATGCTTCAGACGCCGCCGCGTTGATCGAATGCAGTGTAGGCTTTCCCGGCCGGGGTCCGTAACCGGGGTATTCGAGTACGTAAAAGGCATCGTCATCGGAGAGGTGAGGCAGGACATAATCGCGATTTCCTGCCTGTCCGCCGTTTCCGTGCGTCATCAGCCAGATGTTTTTTGGATGGGGCGTCGTCCGGCAGTAACCAATGACCTGCTGCCCTTCCGTCCAGGGGGAAAGTTGCGTCGGCCCGATATCGTGCGAGGGGAAGTAGAGGAGGGCGCTTTGATTGAAATAAACCATCGCGACGAGAACCAGGTAAAGAGCAAGAATGACGGTGGAAACGAACATGATGCGCCTGCGTAAAGAATGCTTTAATGGTGGCATTCACTGGAACTATGAGGTGACTGGCGGGAAATTCAACCCTGCCCCATTGGTTCCCCTTGTTTCTGTGAAATACATTCCGGGCAAAAAAGCTGTCTCCCCTCAATGCGCCAGCCGGCCTGATACGCCGACGCCGCCGTCCTCTCCGCCCACTGCAAAATTTCTTTTTCTGTCTCTCCCTCCGGTTCCTCATAGCACCGGTGACATTTCCAGCACTCAATTTCAAAATAGACGTAGATGAAGGTTAGCAGTTTCTCGACCTCATTTTGCATGGCGAATAGTCGGCGGAATTTGCTGTCCGGAATCCAACGCCATTTGCGAGGAATTGGCAATAGAGCAAACAGCGCAGAGGCTTAGTGCCGATGCTTGCGTTTCCAATGGGACCACCTTGAACCAAGCTGCTAATTAAAGGTGCTGGTACTTTCAGCTTTTCGCAATTTGCACGCCTCTGCCCTCTGATCACCGGCATGGTCGAAAGTTCAAATGAGCAACAGGCTCTGAAATGCCGGCGGAGCGTGAGGAACACCCAAAACCCGCTACTTCTTTTTCCAGGTTGAGGGGGACCCTCTGACCTCTGACCCTTTAGACCGGACCCCATTGGCTTCCCGTGCCGAGGGCCACTGGTGACGATTCACCAGCGGCCCACTAACAGCCTGCAGGCGGTGCACTTAATTCGAAATTTAGATTGTCAAAGAACAGAGGAAATCTTTTCCACTGAGCAAGTCCGTTACGCGTGGCGACCATCGATGCCGCGAGCTTTGACTCGAAAACCGTCATCGATGCTTGCTTCGGAGCGATGTGTCTCCTATCCGGACTGCGATCCTGAACCGGACACGTTGTAAGTAGATGGGCAAACCTCTTCCGTGGGTTTTTTCGATGCACCAGAATTCACCTTTTTGCACCATTTATACAACTTTCCCGGTGCGCGCGCTGGGAGCGGGGCTCTTTTGACCGGAGACTGCGTTGCTCGCTCGGTCACAGCCCGCTGTCGGGGATGCTCCCTGACTCGCGTCTTGTCTCCAGTCAAAATCTCTCCCGCTCCGATCCGAGGGACAGGGATTTAGCATGGGCCGGTACGGATCGCCGAAAAGCGGGACAGGGACCAGCCCTCCCAACAGAAGTCAGATTTTGCAAAATGAGTTTTCATCAGTTCCGGGCGGGCTTTACGGGCTGCGGACTGCTATAAGGCCGCCAGCTATCCTTTGGGGTGAACGGTGAAGCTGCAGGCGGCTGAGTTCCGGCTACAATGGGTGTTGTTACTGAGCCGTTAGGACTCGGACGGATTGGTGGAGCGGGACGAGGAGCTGCTGCGGCAGTTGCTGGATGGGCCGCCGGGGCGGGCGAGCTTTGAGTTGGAGCGGCAGGCGCGGGGTGCGTGGGTTTTGCGGGAGTCGCCGGCTCTGGATTGAGAACCGGTTTTGCCGCGAGAATCGCAGCGGCAGGAATTGGTGCAATTGGTTCTGGTTTAATTGTGGCTGACGGTTGGACCGCAGCCGCAGACAGCGGAGCAATTTTGGCTGGTTCGGCGGCGTGGGACTCATTCCCCAAGTGGAGAGGCGCTTGTGTGACGGGCTTGGGAGCCTCGATCTCGCCGCTTTGGATTTTGACAATTGTGGTATCAGCTTCCACGGGTTCATCGGTCAGATCGTCATCGAATTCAAAGACGGGTTCGATGCGGATTTTGCGCAGTTCATTTCGCAGGCGACAGGCCATGGCAAAGAGGGATTCGGTGGAGCAGTATTTTAATTGGCGTTCATGCAAAACCTCCTCGACGCGTTGGAGCATCGTGGACACGCACTCCAGTTCTTTTTCGTGACTGCGAATGAATTTATCCTGGATCTGCTCAATTTCCATACTGCGCCGGTTATCCAATTCCTGGCGATGTTGTTTCTGCCAGTTCATGAGAGTTCTGGGAGTGACCTCCAGTTCTGCGGCGATAGCGGCAAAGGTTCTGCCTTTAGAGCGGAGTTCAAGGAAGCGGTCTATTTTTTCTGTGTTCATAGGGTTTGTTTTTTGGGTTTAGTTGAGATTTGTGATTTCACATAAAATTTCACCATGGCTGGAATACTCATTAAAATCAGGGTGTTCGTGAGGCAGACCCCCGGGGGTATGGTGAAAAAAATGTGAAATTTGTGAAATTTGGATTGGGTTTGGGCGGTCTCCAAGTTCGCACCCCTGGGGTTGGGAACCCGACTCGCCGATTCTGACCGATGCGGAGGGATGAATCTTTTTGCCGGAAGCCATCGTTGCTCTTCGGTCAAAGGGTCCTTCCGGACTGGCAATTTCGGACACTTTCCCTCCGTCGCGCCTTGCCCCCGGCCAAAATCTTCCATCCCGCAAGCGGTCATCTCCGTCGAATCGGGTTCCGTCGGAAATTTTTGTGCACTTTTGTGGACTTTCTGCCGTGGATTGGCTTTGGAAAATGGCATAGAAAATGTCATATAGTCGATCAGACCCTTAGAATCAGGCATTCCGTGAGGCACCCCCCTGTTTTTATGACAAGAAGCTGCCATTTTATGCCATTTTGGTTTGTGGACGCCACCTGCAGCGGAGAAGTCAGGATTGTGGAGCAAGGAGTCAGTGGTGCGCGGGCGCAAGGATTCTGGATTATGGACCAAGGAGTCAGTGACCGAACACGTAGATTTTAGCTGAGAGTTCAAAGTTAAGAGTTCTGGCAGGCCAGGGGCGCCGGGGCTGGTTGCCCGGGAGGCGCGAATGGCACTCTCAGTTCTTAAGTTTGTTTCTCGTTTGCTCATGGCGATCTTTAAGTTTTTCGCTTGGATCAGCCGACTACCAGTCGGCGATACGGCAGGCCACCGACTCGGAATCGGGGCGGGCTGCTCCTCCGTCGCTGAAGCTCTGGCGGACAGGCAGCCTGCGTTACGGGCTGGTTCGTTCTGAACCGCGACCGTTTTGCCACGGATGACAGCTGACGCATAAGGACAAAGTTTGGTACCAAACTTTGTCCGCTCTCCTGGCATTCTTTTTGCATACTTCATTTTCGTTCCGGGCATTCCGCCATCGCCGAGGCTTTGGCGCACAAGTCCGCCGTCGCCAAGGCTCTGGCGGACAGGTCCGCCCTCTATAAATGGAGGAACGGTCCACATTCTTTGGGTCGAATCTTCCAAACCCCGCGCCAAATAAGGACGAAGCCGGGATTTGGACCGGTCCAAATGCGGTCCATTTCGGCGGGAGAACAGTTTTACATGAGGTAACCACCGACTGGGAGTCGGGGCGGGCCGAGATAACAGAGGGTTGGAGTTATTTGTCATATTTCCTGGCGGACTGAAAAATCGCTCCAGTCACTATAAATAATTGAACGGTCGGAAAGAATTGGGCCAAAATTGATAAATGGCCTTTGAAATAAGGGCCAAATCGAGATTCCGACCGGTCGGAATTCGGTCGAAATGGAGTTAAGCGGGAGGGGACGTTTTACATGAGGAAACTGAGAAGTGAAGTCTTCTCGATCCCGTGTCGGCATTCTTTCAAATGTAACATTCATAGGTTCATTTTCGTTTGGAGCGTTATGGCTCTCTATAAAAGGGGGGAGGTCACGATTTTTGAGGACGATCTCCAAAACCCGTTGTGAATAAAGGGGGAAATGGCAATCGTGACCGTCACGATTAGGGTCACGGGGCCGCCTCCGGCGGAGGATTCAGGATAAAGGAGAACGGATTCAGGAGATTCGTGAAGGATCGAGGAACAAGGAGACAGGATTAAGAAGCCAGCGACTCTTTTTAATTTCATATTCATTATTGCGGGCCGGAAATATCGGCCTCTATAAATGGATGGGCGGTCAAAATGAAATGGGGCGAAATTGATAAATGGCCTGAAAATAAAGGAAGGAATTGAGATTTTGACCGGTCAATATGTGGTCAATTTTGGGCTCCCACGAAAAGGAGTAACAGAGGAGGGATTCTCCTTAATTCCAAAATCTGCGTCCGGCCGATTGTCAGGCTTCGCCAAAGCAGGATTGAGGATTGTGGAGAACGGGATTTTTTACAGAAGGGCGCGAAGTTAACGAAAACTGTTTTAGGCACCCAGACTCGAATGTAGAATGAAATACTCTCGAAGGGGGGGCGCAGGAAGGGGGCCACCGACTCTGAATCGGGGTGAACTTTGTCCCGAAGCGGAAGGCCGAAACTAGTGGTAAAATAAAATGTGTAGACGCGGCCCCAATGGCTCCCCATGGGGTCCACTTTCGATAATCAATTGTCCATTGCGCCCCTGGCCTCTGCCTTCTTACCCCATTGGCTCACCACCCCTCGTAGGCTCAACTTACAACTTCAGCTTTTTGCCTTTTGGGAAGTTGAGATTAAACGGAAAATAAAACGTATAGACGCGAACCCAATGGCTCTACCGGTTAAGCCAATGGGGTCGCGTCTATTTTTTAGACTTGACCGAATACCCAGCCACCAAATGCAGAGTGGGGAATGCATAGTGTAGAATGGGAAGAGGCCAAGAGTTTGAACCTGGACCTCGTTTTCTACGAGTTTTTTAGGGGGGGATGCGGCACTTAAAAGTTGAAAACGGAAAGCGCACCTCCGACTCTGAGTCGGGGCGGGGCATCGTCCTGAAGCGGAAATGCGGCGGGTGAACAGGAGTTAACGGAGATAACCGAGCAATTGGGACAGGCAGTTCAGATTGAGGATTAAGGATTAAGGATTAAGAATTAAGGATTGAGGATTGAGGATTGAGGATTGAGGATTGAGGATTAAGGATGGGCGCGGCGCAGAAATTCTGAGAAGCTGACATACAAACAGAGGTCAGAGGTCAGAGGTCAGAGGTCAGAGGTCAGAGGTCAGAGGTCAGAGG
>JADMIO011319535.1_pt1 | contig 48338 bp, 43 predicted proteins | sample 8958161 | NCBI WGS metagenome assembly JADMIO01 (sample SAMN16585339, study PRJNA669376) | soil metagenome | isolation source: Crop rotation soil | place: USA: Cullars Rotation, Alabama | collected 2011
GGCAGTCGTCGTTGTCGACCGAGAGGACGTTGAGGTCGGGTCCGATGTGCACGAGCGTCGGCTCGTGGAAGTCCTTCTCGAACCACGAGTGGAAGCTGTTGATCGTCTCGTCGTTGCTCGCCAGGACGGGGCTGTTCGTCAGACCGAGCAGCTTGGACATCGCTTTCACGTCGTCCTTCGTCGGCAGCTCGGTGTCGTTGTTCTGGGTGAGGATGACGATCAGCTCGTAGCCGTAGTCGCGGTAGTACGCGTGGACGTTCTTCATGTCCTCAATCCAGCACGTGAGCGCGGCGTACTGCGGCACGTCTCCGACCTCGTTCCACTGGATGAAGAAGAGGTCGACGTACTTTCCGCAGAACGAGTAGAGGTCGACCATCTCGCCGTGCTGATCGAGGAGCGTGAAGTTCTTGACGATGTCGCCCGGCAGGTAGAGCGCGACGGGCACGCCGCCACCGGCGCCGCCGGTCTCGACCGTTCGCGAGCCGCTCGGGTGGGCGACCGCCTTGTCCGGGTAGTCGGCGCAGGCCCCGACGTTGTAGTCCCCGATGTACGGGTGGCTGTACTTGTTGGTCGGGCTCGTGCCGAGATTGTTGATCTCGTCGCCGTCGTCGTACCCGTCGTCGTCCGAATCGGCGTCGTGCGGATCGGTGTTGTACTTGTTGTTCTCGTCCCAGTTGCTGAGCCCGTCCTTGTCGTCGTCGAGATCGTGCGGATCCGGCGGCTCGACCCCGGCGCTATCGCTGGTCTTGTCGTTGCAGGCGAGAAGGAAGAAAAGGGCGGGCGTCATGAGCGCATCCTTGGCAGGGGACGGGAATCAGTCTTCCCAGGTAACCGGGCAGTTGCCCTCGCCGCAGTAGGCTTCGCACGCCGGAGCCGGGCACGCGCAGTTCGGGGGATTCGGGGGCGGGGGCAGATCGAGCGACTCGCACAGGGGATCGGGGTTGTCCCAGCAGAGATCTTCCGGCACGAGGCCCTTCATGTAGGGGCAAGGATCGCGGTCGCCGCCGGGGCAGTCGTCGTTGTCGACCGAGAGGACGTTGAGGTCGGGTCCGATGTGCACGAGCGTCGGCTCGTGGAAGTCCTTCTCGAACCACGAGTGGAAGCTGTTGATCGTCTCGTCGTTGCTCGCCAGGACGGGGCTGTTCGTCAGACCGAGCAGCTTGGACATCGCTTTCACGTCGTCCTTCGTCGGCAGCTCGGTGTCGTTGTTCTGGGTGAGGATGACGATCAGCTCGTAGCCGTAGTCGCGGTAGTACGCGTGGACGTTCTTCATGTCCTCAATCCAGCACGTGAGCGCGGCGTACTGCGGCACGTCTCCGACCTCGTTCCACTGGATGAAGAAGAGGTCGACGTACTTTCCGCAGAACGAGTAGAGGTCGACCATCTCGCCGTGCTGATCGAGGAGCGTGAAGTTCTTGACGATGTCGCCCGGCAGGTAGAGCGCGACGGGCACGCCGCCACCGGCGCCGCCGGTCTCGACCGTTCGCGAGCCGCTCGGGTGGGCGACCGCCTTGTCCGGGTAGTCGGCGCAGGCCCCGACGTTGTAGTCCCCGATGTACGGGTGGCTGTACTTGTTGGTCGGGCTCGTGCCGAGATTGTTGATCTCGTCGCCGTCGTCGTACCCGTCGTCGTCCGAGTCGGCGTCGTGCGGATCGGTCTTGTACTTGTTGTTCTCGTCCCAGTTGCTGAGCCCGTCCTTGTCGTCGTCGAGCTCGTGCGGATCCACCGGCTCGATACCGGCGCTGTCGCTCGTCGTGTCGTTGCAGGCGAGAAGGAAGAGAAGGGCGGGCGTCATCAGAAGCATCCTCAGTAGGTCTGCGGACAGTTGTCCGTGCCGCAGTAGGTGTTGCACCGCGGGGCCGGGCACGCGCAATACGGCCCGTCGGCTTTCTCGCAGGTCGGGTCGGGGTTGTTCCAGCACAGCTCCGTGGGCACGACAGATCCCATGTACGCGCAGGGGTCGCGGTCGACCCCCGAGCAGTCGTCGTTGTCGACCGACAGTACGTTCAGTTGGGCCCCGATGTGAACGAGCGTCGGCTCGTGGAAGTCCTTTTCGAACCACGCGTGCATTCCGAAGATCGTCTCGTCCACGCTCGCGAGCACGGGAACCTGGTCCGCGTCCTCTCCCAGGAGCAAGTGGGCGAAGGCCTGGACGTCCTCCTGCGTCGGCAGTTGCGTCTGGTTGTTCTGGGTGAGGACGATGACCAGCTGGTAGCCGTAGTCGCGGTAGTACTTCTCGACGTTGACCATGTCCTGGATCCAGCACGTGAGCGCGGCGTACTCCGTCGGCCCGCTCAGCTGGTTCCACTGGACGAAGAGCAGATCCAGGTTGACGCCGCAGAACGAGTAGAGGTCGACCTTCTCGCCGAACTGATCGATGAGCTGCTCGTTCTTCAGCGTGTCGTTCGGCAGGTAGAGGGGAACGATCGCCGGGCCGGCACCGACGTCGATCGTGCGCGAGCCGTGGGGTCCGGTGGTCGCCTTGTTGGGGTACTCGGCGCAGTCGCCGATCTTGTAGTCGCCGATGTACGGGCGGTTGTACTCGTTCAACGGATTGGTTCCGTGCTCCAGGACCTCGTCGCCGTCGCTGTACCCGTCGTCGTCCGAGTCCGAATCGTGCGGATCGGTGTGGTACTTGTTGTTCTCGTCCCAGTTCGTGAGGCCGTCGTTGTCGCTGTCGACGTTCGGGTCACCCCCGTCGTCGCCGCCGCCGTCGTCGCCGGTCCCGTCCGGTCCGTTCGGCTTCTTGCAGGAAGCAAAGCTCAGGCAGAGCACACCAGCGAGCAGCACACGACGCGTGTCCATGCAGCCTCCAGGCACGTGCGAAGGGTACCTCCCGGCCCAGGGACCCGCTACCGCTTTCCGAGGAGTGCCGTTAGGTCGGAAGCGAGCCGAGGAGCTTCGGAATCCGCGACAGGAGGGAGTCGCGCGTCGCCCGGAACGCCTCGAGGCTTTCCTCCCTGGGAGCGGAGGACGGGTCCGGGAGCGGCCAGCTGATCCGTTCCACGCGTCTCGGCAGCACGGGGCAGACCTCCTCGCGGCACAGCGTCACGACCGTGTCGATCTCGTCGAGCGGGATCTCGCCAATCGACTTGCTTCGCAAACCGCGCGCATCGATTCCGACCTCGTCGAGGACCCGGACGACCTCTGGCCGCACATGCGTCGGATGGCTGCCGGCCGACCAAACCTCGAGGCGGGGCGCGAGGTGTCGGCTGATCGCCTCGGCAAGCTGCGAGCGCGCCGAGTTGGCGACGCACAGGAACAGGAGTGCCATCGGGTTCGGGGGTAACCGGCTATGGGGCCCCGATGTCCGCCCTCGTCGATCTCGCCGTGAGCTGGTCGCGCGTGGGGCTGTTGGGGTTCGGCGGCGGCTCGTCGATGGTGCCGCTCATGCACAGCGAGTGCGTCGACCTGCGCGCCTGGATGTCGGAGGACGAGTTCCTCGATGCGCTCGCGCTCGGCAACACGCTGCCGGGTCCCATCGCCGCGAAGATGAGCATCTACGTCGGGCTGCAGGTCGCCGGATGGGTGGGGGCGGCGGTCGCGTTCAGTGCCGTGATGGGACCGTCGTCGCTGATGATGGTGATGCTGGCGAGTGCCTTCTTCCGCTACAAGGACTTGCCGGCCGTCCAGGGCGCGATGCGCGCCGTGAAGCCGGTCGTGGTCGGGCTCTTGTTCTGGACGGCGATCGACCTCGCGCCCGCCGGAATCAAGGACTGGAGGATGGGGGTGCTCGCCGCCGTCTCCGTGGTCGTCCTCGTGTTGAAGGTGAACCCGCTGATCGTCATGATCGCGGCGCTCGGACTGGGGGCGCTGTTCTTCCGCTGATCGTGCCGACGCAGCAATTCGACCCGGAGCTGCCCGCGGCCGCGCTCGTTGCATCCGATCTCGACGAGCGCTGCGTCGGACGCGTCATGGTCGATCCGAAGGGCTTCGTGTTCCGCGTGCGCGTGGACGGATGCGCGGAGCCGTACGCGGCCGCGACGGAGGCGGCGCTCTGGCGTTGGGTGATCCCGCCGAGCTCGGGCGCGTCGAGCTTCGCGGTCGAGGTGCACTTCGGGCCCGCCGTCGAGGTCGGAGCGCTCTCCGCGGCGGACCCACTCCCTCCCACGGATCCACCGACCGTCCCGATCTCGTCGCTCACGATCTCGAAGAGGAAGGATCCCGACGTGTCCGCCACGATGCTGTACCTCAGTCAGGAGAAAGGCATCGTCGAGGTGTTCTGTCGCCTCGACGTTTCGATCGGAGAGAAGGGGAAGGTGACCGATCTCGCGGTGCACGAGTGCCATCCCGATCTCGTCGAGCCCGTCCGCGCTGCGGTGGGGAAGTGGCGATTCGACACGGATGGAACCCCGCGGCGCGTGACGATCGTGCTGCCGGTGCGAAGCTTCGCGGACACTCGGGGAATCGGGGCGGCTCCGTAGCTCGAGCGGGTACGATGCCGTGCATGTTCTGGATCCTCGCGGCCTGCTCTCCCAAGTCGGACGATTCCGTGAGCGGGTCCGACGACAGCGCCGTCGATTCTCAGCCCCTCGACGACTCGGGGAGCGTCGATGACTCGAGCGAGTCCTGTGAACCGGTGACCTGGTTCGCCGACAACGACGGCGACGGTTTCGGTCTCGACAGCGAGACGGTGGACGCATGCGATCCGCCGGACGGCTCGTGGGTGCGCGTCGGCGGCGACTGCGACGACACGTCGGCAGCAGTGAATCCGGACGCTCGAGAGGTGTGCGATCCCGCCAACGTCGACGAGGACTGCGACGGCGACGCCGACGACGCCGACCCGTCGGCGACCGGACAGGGCACCTACTACACGGACGACGATGCCGACGGGTACGGCGCGTTGCCCGCGATCGTCGCGTGCAATCAACCAGGTGGATCCACGACCAGCAATACGGACTGCGACGATACCGATCCGGGCGCGAATCCGAGCGAGCTCGAGGTCTGCGGTGGCGGCGACGAGGACTGTGACGGCGAGACGGACGAAACCGGTGCCATCGGGAAGACGGTGTACTGGGCGGACGCGGATGGCGACGGGTTCGGAAACGCTGCCATCGCGGTGGGGTCGTGCGAAAAGCCCAGCGGGTACGTCCCCAACGACATCGATTGCGACGACACGAACGCGCTCGCGCATCCGTTCGGCATCGAGATCTGTGCGATCGGCGACGAGGACTGCGACGGTGTCGAGGAGGAGGAGGACAGCTCACTCACCGACGCGACGACGTGGTACTACGACGGCGACGGCGACGGGTACGGCGGATCGAGCTCGACGATCCTGTGCGCGATGCCGAGCGGCTACGTCGCGACGACCGGTGACTGCGCCGACGCCGACGCGGCAATCAATCCGGGTGCCACCGAAGTGTGCGACGCGAGCGACGTCGACGAGGATTGCGACAAGCTCGTCGACGAGAGCGATCCGAGCGCGACCGGCTGCTAGCTGCCCGGCGATCGATAGGAGCGCAGCGCCCGCATCCACACGCCATACCCGAGCGTCATCATTCCCATGCCGACGAGCGGCTGGATCGCAGCGAGCGTCGCGTGCTCGGTGCGCCCGAGGAAGTGCGTCGCCGGGTAGAACGCGACGAACGCGAACGGCACGATCCAGGTGAGCACGAGCCGCAGCCACTGGTGGAATAGATCGAGCGGATAGCGGCCGAACACGGCGCCCTGGTACACGAGGCCGATCGCCGTGCCGCGGTGATGGACGCGGAACCCGACGGCGCTCACGAGCGTGAGGAGACCACCCAGCACGAGCGTGCCCGACGCGATCGTCACGCCGAGGTGGGCGACCTCGAGCGGCGAGAGCGCGGGCGCGCCGATGGCGATCATCGCGGCGCCGACGAGCACGACGGAGCAGTCCTCGGGGTTCAGGTTGTCGAGCAGGACCTGGAGGTACGGATCGAGTGGTCGCAGCAGCACGCGGTCGAGCTCGCCTTGCAGCAAGTAGCGCTGGTTCAAGACCCAGAGCCCCTGGAAGAGGACGAAGAAGATCCCGGTGGCGGTCTCGGCCATGCCCCAGACGAAGAAGACCTCCTGGAACGACCAGCCGCGGATCGACGGGACGTTCCGGAACACGGCCCACAGGAACACGATGCCGATCGATGCGACGAGCGCTTCGCCGAGCGCGCCGACGACGAAGTCGACCCGGTACGCGAGCCGCACCTTGGCCCGCATCAGCGCGTAGGTGAGCACGCGCACCTCAGCCGCCCTGGATCACGAGGCGACGCCGCGATCGCAGGAAGGCCCAGCTGCCCGAGATCCAGAGAGCCGCGGCCCACGCGATCGGCAACGCCAGCGACGACGGCCCGACGCGCTCGACGAAGAGGTTCGCGGGCACGTTGCTCAGCGCCTGGAATGGCAACGCCAGGACGATCGATCGGAGCGGCTCCGGGTAGAGATCGATCGGAACGAGCGCGCCGGAAAGGACGGCGCCAAGCGTCGCCTTGAGGTGCACGAGCCCGGTCGTGCTTCCTGCGCGGAAGGCGAGCAGGCCGACGTGCCACGCGATGCCGAACGCGACGGCCTGCGCCACGAGCAGGCTCGCGAGGAACCAGAGCCACGTGCTGGCGTGCGTCGGGAGGCGGAGCGGAAGCACCGCGACGGAGAGCACGAGGAGCGGCGCCGTGGCGAGCACGAATGCGGCCGACGATCGACCGAGCTCTCGGAAGTAGAGATGCGCCTGGAAGTTCCAGGGGCGCAAGAGGTCCGTCGCGATGAGCCCCTCGCGGACCCGGCGGCCCAGCTCCTCGTCGACCCGCGTCGCGTGGAACGTCGTCACGATCCAGGCGACGACGACGTAGGTGGTGAGGTCGTTCGCGGTGCGCCCGACGACGGTGGGTCGCCCTTCGAAGATCGCGGTCCAGAGCGACCAGTTGAGCCCCGCGACCATGATCGCGGAGAGGATCGTGACGATCACTTCGAGCCGGTAGGCGAGCACGAGCGAGGCGCCGAGCCTGAGACTCGATCGGATCACGACGCCGCCCCCTCGTAGAACGCGGCGACGAGTGTCTCGATCGAGGGCTCGCGGACCGCGAGATCCTGGACCTCCACTCGCTCGAGCACGCGCGCCATGAGGTCGGTGAGACGTTGCTCCGCCCCGAACGAGAGCACCAGCTGACCGTCGCGGAGCGTGGCGTCGACGCCGTCGCCCCAGGAGAGCGGCGGCGTGCCCGACGCGACGTCCACGACGATCTGCCGCCGTCCCCCCAGCCGCTCCTTCAGCGCATCGGGGGTACCGTCGAAGAGCACGCGCCCGCGGTCGAGCAGCACGATGCGCCGGCACAGCGCTTCCACGTCCGAGAGATCGTGCGTCGTGAGGAGCACGGTCGTGCCCTCCTGGCTCAGCGTGCGCACGAAGTCGCGCACGCGGTGCTTCACGGCGACGTCGAGGCCGATCGTCGGCTCGTCCAGGAAGAGGATCTTCGGTCCGTGAAGGAGCGCGGCGGCGAGCTCGCAGCGCATGCGTTGTCCGAGGCTCAGCTCCCGGACCGGCGTGCGGAGAAGCGGACCGAGCCCGAGCAGCTCGTCGAGTCGGCGCAGCCGCTGGTCGTAGACGGGGCGAGGGACCTCGAAGATCGACGCGAGGAGCGTGTACGCCTCCACCACCGCGAGGTCCCACCAGAGCTGCGTGCGCTGGCCGAACACGACCCCGATCTCGCGCACGTGTGCCTTGCGCGCGGAGTGTGGATCGCGCCCCAGGACCGAGAGGTCACCCGCGGTCGGCGCGAGGATCCCCGTCAGCATCTTGACCGTCGTGCTCTTGCCCGCGCCGTTCGGTCCGATGAGCGCGACGAGCTCGCCGCCACTGATCGAGAGGTCCAACGCGTCGACAGCGACCCGCTCCTCGGTTTCGAGCGCGAACAGGTCGCGCAGCGCGCCGAGCACACCCGGTCGTCGATCGAACGTCCGGAACGTCCGCCGGAGACCGTGCGCGACGATGACCGGGTCGGCCGCCAGCCCTACGCCTGATGTTCCGACGCCGGTGCGTCGTTCGCGTCCGCCTCGTTCTGCTCTGCGGGCTCTTCCGCGGGCGCTTCGTCGCTCGCGGCCGCGGTCGGGAGCGGTTGCGGCGCGACCGTGTCGTGGTTTCCGCCATCGTCGGCGCGCTTCCGGAGCACCGTGGTGGTGCCCGGATCGCGGCGCGTGCCGCCCTCCGCCTTGGCTGCCGCCTGCGCCTCCTGCTCCGCCTTCGCCGCGTCGGCCGCCTTCATGGCTTCGGCCGCCGCGCCGGATTCGATGAGCGCGCCCAGCTGCGTCATCTGGGCCTCGTAGATCGCGCGCTCGGGCCAATTCTCCGGCGCCTTCTCGCGTGCCTGCTTGAACGCGTCGAAGGCGAGGAACACCTGGCCCTGCGCGCTCCAGAGCTCGCCGCGACCGGCGTACGCGGAGTGGCTGTCGTGGTCCTTCTTCACCGCGCGGTTCAGGAGCTGCTCGGCTTCTCCGAACGCGGCGCGGCGGATCAGCACGCGTGCCCGCTGTACGAGCCCTTCGGGGGTCTCGGTCTGCTTGAGCGCCTTCTTGATCAGCCACTCGGCCTGGTCGAGATCACCGGCCTGGTCGAGCAGCAGCGTGCCGAGCAGCAGGTGCGCGTCGTCGTTCTTCGTGTCGATCTGGATCGCCTTCCGCAGATCCTCTTCCGCCTTGGCCCAGAGCTCCGTGCGCTTCTCCGCGTGGACGATGCCCTGCAGGCGCACGAGCGCCGCCCGCCGCGTGAGGTGGTTCGCGTTCTCCGGATCGAGGCGCAGCGCTTCCTCGAGCGCATTGATCGCTTCGCCCCATTGCTCGGGGCCGCGCATCGTGAAGATCTCGCCGAGGGCCCCGTACGCGTCGGGCATCATCGGCTCGAGCTCCATCGCGGTGCGCAGCGCCTGCACCGCGTCGTCGAGACGGTTGTCACGGATGTAGAGGTACGCCAAGCGCCGGAACAGTCGCGCGTTCGCTGGGAAGGCTTGCACGCCGCGCTCGAGCGCTGCGATCGCGATCGGTCGCGAGCCCTTGTCGAGCGCAGTGCTCGCTTCCTGATGGAAGACTTCCGGCGTCGGTGCGTTCTCCGCGGCGCGCGCGAATGCGGCGAGCACGACGTCGCTCGTCTGCTTCTCGGTCGCCTTGAGCTCGGCGTCGGCGAGCAGGAGCTCCGTGTTCTGCGGATCGACCTTCAGGATCTCGTTGACGCGCGTGCGCGCGATGTCGAGTCGCGCGTGCTTGCGCCGCATGAGGCCCCGGATCGACTCGATGAACGGATCGGTGTCGGGGAAGGGGAGCGGTGTACGCGCGCGTTGCTTCCGCGCCTCGACGAGCAACCGGTTCGACTCCTGCGCCGCCGCAATCCACGCCGGGCCGCGCTTGCCGCGAACTTCTTCCAGCAGGTTGTGCGCGAGCCGCTCCATCGTCTCGAAGTCGGCCGCTTCCTGGAACGTGAGGTGCTCGGCGACGAGCGGGTGCACGTAGTACCGGCGATCGTCCTGGCTCGGCGTCTGCTCGAGCAGGCCTTGGGCCATCAGGCTGAGTCGCGCATTGCGCGTCACGCCGATCGCGTTGAGGTCCTGCGCAGTACCCGGCTCCTTCAGGTGTGCGGCGGCGGCGAGGGCCTTGCGATCCTCTTCGGACAAGGCACCCACGCGGCGCCGGAAGTGCCGCATGAGGGGCTCGAGATCCCAGAGCGTCTCGGCCTTCAGGAGGCGCGGCGCCTCGAGCAGTGCATCGAGATCGCCGCCTTCCTCGCGCGCCTGGATCGCCAGTGCGCGCGTCGACATCGGGTGGCCGAACGTGCGCTGGTGGATCGGGCCGAAGCGATCGCGCTCGACGCCTTCGCAGTGCCATACGTCGAAGAGCTCGTGGAGCTCGCGGCCGAGGAGACCCTCGACGTTCACCACGCGCAGGCCCTTGCCCTGCCCCTCGCGGAAGAAGCGCGGGAGCGCATCGGTCACCATCACCAGGCGGAGGGCCGGCGTGCTCTCGAGGATCCGCCACACGACCATGCCGAGGCGGTCCTCGCGGTAGAGCGAGCCGTTGCGGCGATCGAGCAGCGCGTCGAGCCCGAAGATCGCCCACACCTTTCCGGCGAGCGGCGCCTTCGACAGCGCCTCGGCCGCCAGCTCGGCGAGCGCCTGCGGGGACGGACGGTGCTTCGACTGCAGCGCCTTGCCGAGCTCGTCGTTCTCGGCGGCCTCGGCGATCGATGCGATGCGAGCGAGCAGCGTGTCGGCGCCGATCCCGCGACCGAAGGACAGATCGGGGAGACGCTCGAGCCCGCTGTCGGCGATGGCCTTCTCCACCAGCCAACGACGGCCGACACCCTTCGGGCCGTGCACGAGGATGGGACCCCCGTCGCTCGTCAGGTGCTCCTTCATCGCCGCGAGCTCCTGCTCGCGACCGACGAACGTCGGGCGCGGCGCCTTGGGCGCGTCCTTCGATGTCGGTTGTTCGGCCGCGGCGGCCGGTGCGGCGGCGCGCGGCGCGGCCGGTGCGGGGGCCGGCGCGTCGATCGGGAGCTGGGCGAGGAAGTCGCGCGCGCGGAGCTTCAGGTGCTCGAACTTCAGGAGGCGCAGACCCATCGGCAGGGCGAACGGGTTGAAGGCGCGAGCCGCAACGAACAGGCGCGGCTTGTTGGCAGCACCCTTCAGGGCTTCGGCGAGATCGTTCAGACCGCGCGCGTCGCCGCCCGTCTCGGGCTCGACGAGGACGATGATGCCGCCTTCTCCGGAGAGGGCGGGCGCAATGGTCTCCGCGTTGAGCGGCTGCACCGGCGGCACGGGCTCCCCCGACAGGCCGACCGCAGGCACCGATCGGCGCCGCAGCTCCATGATGACATCGGGGCTCTGCACGAGCTTCCCCCCGATCGCCAAGACGCAGCGATGGCTGCGAATGGCTGCTTCCACGCGTTGCATTGCGTCTCCTTCGCGGTGCGCGCCGCGAGCGGGCCAGACTAATCGACGAAACGGGAGAGAGCTATCGCTCCGACGGAGCGGTGCCTGTGCGCGTCGTGCGAAAGTTCGGCCAGTTGGGAGCGGCCGATTCGAGAGCGCGTATACTCGGGCCCGATGATCCCCCCCGTCATCGAAGGTTTCGTCGTCGATGGGCCGCTTCCTTCGGCCCATCCACGGGTTTCCCGCTGGCTGTTGGGGGGCGACGGAGGCGAGGCCTTCGTGGGCGGGGAAGCGCTGGTCGAGCGCGCGCGGCTCCTTCCGAGCTGGGGGCCGTTCGATCCCGTTCGGATCATCGATCAGTCCGTGGTCGTCGTGCCCGGGCGACTGGTCACCGCGATCCCCGAGCTGGCACGCCGACTGACGCCGGGTGCGCGCGTCGCGCTCGCCTGGCACGTGGCGGGGTACGTCGCGCAGCTCCACGAAAGCGGTGGGGCACACGGGGCGATCGACGGCGGGTCGGTCGGCCTCGACGAGTCGGGCCGGCTCCACGTGCGTCCGGCACTCCACCTCGATCGCGACGAGACCGCCGCCGCGCAGCTGTACGACTGCATTCTCCTGGGCCGGCTGTTCGGCTCGCTCCAGCTGGAAGAGACGGGCGACCGCAACGTCGCGCTCGTCCTCCAGGGGTTGCAAGGCGAGCGGATCCGCCTAGCACCCGGGTGGGCGGTGCGGCAGGCGTTGATGGCGATTCTCGTGCGACACCCGGAATGGGAGAAGGAGCTGGTCGCGGCACTCGGTGCCGGCTTCCGCCTCGATGCGCTCGACGAGCTCGAGCCGCCTCCGATCACCGAGAGCGAAGACGAGGTCTCGCTCGACGCGGACGACAGCGGCGCCGAAGATCCACCGACGTCGCCCAGTTTCGGGGTCGACGGACCTTGGGCCGAGTTCCCGGTCGCGGCAGAGGATCTCCCGCTGGCTGCGGACGAGGAGACCGAGTCGTTCCCGCGCGCGGTAGAGCTGCCGGTCGCGGAGCCGCCCGCCGTGGACGTGCCATCACCGATCGAATCGAGCGCGCCGCCGGAACCGCCGAAGCCGAGCGTTCCGAGCGAGCCGGAGGAGGAACCTGGCGCTCCGGTGCCCGACACGCCGCCGGAGCTTCCGGAGGAGGAGCCCGAGGACGCGCCGGAGCAGGAAGAGCCCGTTCGCGATCCTGACGAAGCGCCGGAAGAGGATCCCGACGAAGCGCCGACGAATCCGCCGCCGGAGCAGCCCGAGGGTCGCGCCGAGGCGGCGGTCGAGGAGGACGACGAGCCATCGTTCGACGTGCTCGACCTCGTGCCGCCCGACGACGCGCCGGAGATCTCGCTGATCGGTCCGGGACGAACGCGCGAGCTGGAGGTCGGCTGGAGCGAAGACCCGCCGGTGGAGCCGGCGGCGCCAAGGGAGTTGGACGTGGCGGCGTTGGCTGCGTCCGTCGCCGCGGCGGTCGACGAGCTTCCGCCGGTGAATGATCGGTGGCCGACGGAGGTCGTCGAGCCCACGCCGGTCGAGACGGTGGTGCCGATCAACGAGTGGGTGTCGACCTCGGTCGAGGGGCCGGTGTCGGTTTCCATCGAGGACCCGGTGTCGATCTCCGTCGAACCCGTTTCGGTGTCGGTCGAGGAACCGGTGGTTTCGGTCGAGGAGCCTGTGGAGGTTCCGGCGCCCGCGCCGGCCCCAGTGGAGGAGGAGCCCGAGCCGGAGACCGTGATCGGGAATCCCCGGGCTCCGGTTGCTCCTTCGCAGCGCGAGCTCGAGTTCCTCGACGAGCCGGATACCCACGACACCGGATCGCAGGCCCCGTTGTTCGAGCCGGCCGTGCAGGTGGACGATCTGCCGGAGCCGCCGCCAGCACGCCCGCGAAAACTGGAGCCGGTCGTGCTCGACGAGCCGCGCGACGGGGACGCGAAGTGGATGGCAGCGCGCGGCGTGACGCACGATTCCGCGCGCGACGCCGAGCTCGGCTCCGGCAAGTGGACGGAGCCCGCGCGTCCCCTCGAGGAGCTCGCTCGCGAGCTCCCGAAGTCGCCGACGCGGACCATGGAGACCGTCGACGGCGGGACCAGCACGGGAACGTGGCTCGCGCTCGCGGCGCTCTCCTTCGTTCTGTTCGCCGGTGCCTTCTTCGCGTTCCGCAGCGGCGAACCGAAGGTCGCGACAGCGCCGCCTGCGGTGCACGCGACGCTCCGCACGCAGCCCGACGGTGCGGAGGTCCTCGTCGACGGCCGCACGCTCGGCGTGTCGCCGGTCGAGGTCACGCTACCGGAAGCGGGTCGGACCATCGACGTGTGCGCCGTCTGGGCGGGCGATCGCCACTGCCAGAAGATGAGCCGGGCGCAGCTGGAGAGCGGCTACACGTTCGCCCGCCCGTAGTCGGGCCGGACACGCGGCGGCGTCCCGACGCAAAGCACGGCGAAATGTCCGCGTGCACGCACAGAGCCCCTCTGGATGTCCCATTCGGGCTCCGAGGTCTACAGGCGGGCGGAAACTGTGACGCTTGGTCCGTAGCGACACGGGCGCTCGAGGCTTGCCTGATCGAGAAAGCGGACATCGAGGGTGGCTTTGTGCGCGGAGTCGGACATCGGGCAAGGCTTTGCGTCGTCGGAGGCGCCTGACGCACGGCGATAAGAGGGGCCGTGGCCCTCTCGGAGACGATCGCCGGCTTTCCGCGCGACCCGGGCGTGTACCTGTTCAAGGACGCGACCGGGCGCGTGCTCTACGTCGGGAAGGCGAAGGACCTGCGGGCGCGCGTGCGTCAGTACATCAGCGGGACCGACGAGCGGTTCATGGTGCCGTTCCTCGTGGGCGCGACGGTCGACATCGAAGTCGTCCGCACCGTGTCCGAGAAGGAAGCGATCATCCTCGAGAACACGCTCATCAAGAAGCACCGCCCGCGGTACAACACGAAGCTCGTCGACGACGCGAACTTCCTGCACCTGCGGATCGATCCGCGGCAGGAGTGGCCGGACTTCCAGCTCGTGCGGAAGGTCACCGACACGAAGGCGCGGCACTTCGGTCCGTTCGCGTCGGCGTCGCGGGCCCGCGCCACGCTCGAGTTCATGAACCGGAACTTCCCGCTGCGCTCGTGCAGCGACAGCGAGCTCGCGTCGCGCCGTCGCCCGTGTCTGCTCTACCAGATGAAGCGCTGTCTCGCGCCGTGCGTGGGGCTCGTGACGCGTGAGACCTACGACGAGGTGATCGAGGAAGCGATCATGTTCCTCGAGGGCCGGAACAAGGAGCTGATCGTTCGGCTCCAGAACCGGATGAAGGAGAAGGCCACCTCGCTCGAGTTCGAGGAGGCCGCGCGACTCCGAGATCTGGTCGCCTCGATCGAGGCGACGATCCAGCGGCAACACGTCGTCGACGATGCGCTCGGCGACCGCGACGTGTGGGCGCTCCACCGCGAGAACGATCGCGGGATGGTGGCGCTCGTGCCGATCCGGCGCGGGATGATGCAGGAAGCGATCCCGCTGACGCTCAAGAGCGTGAGCGGAGAGGATGGCGAGCTCATGAGCTCGCTCTTGAACACCTGGTACCAGGAGGGGGCGGAGATCCCGCCCGAGATCTTCGTGTCGGTGGAACCACCGGACGCGGAGCCGCTCTCGGAGGTCCTCTGTGAGCGCGCCGGTCACGCCGTGAAGATCGCGATGCCGCAGCGTGGCTCGAAACGGCGACTCGTGGAGCTCGCCATCCAGAACGCCGGCGCGCTCTTCGCGCAGGAGCGCGCGCGAGCGGATCGCACGACGCGCGGGCTCGAGGAGCTCGCGGAGGTGTGCCGCCTTCCGAAGTACCCGAAGCGGATCGAGTCCTTCGACAACTCGAACATCCAGGGGACCGATCCAGTGGCCGCGATGGTCGTGTTCACCGACGGACGGCCCGACCGTGCCGAGTACCGGCGCTACCGCGTGAAGACCGTCGAGGGCGCCGACGACTTCGCAACGATGAAGGAGATCCTCGGGCGGCGCTTCGCGCGCGCGCTCGAGGACGGCGTGTTCCCGGATCTCTTGTTGATCGACGGCGGCAAGGGGCAGGTGAACGCGGTGCTCGCGGCGCTCGGTGAGCTCGGGATCAAGGACCAGCCCGTGATCGGGATCGCGAAGCCGAAGACGGAAAAGCGCCGCGGGGAGCGCGATGCCGTCGACAAGATCGTCGTGCCCGGCCAGAAGAACGATATCGTGCTCCGGCACAACAGCCCGGCGCTCCAGCTGGTGCAGGCCATCCGCGACGAGACGCACCGGACCGCCGTCGGCTACCACCGGAAGGTTCGCACCCGGCGGAACCTCACCTCCGAAGCGACGACGATTCCGGGCGTGGGGCCGGTGCGGACCAAGCGGCTGCTCACGCACTTCGGAAGCATGGCGGCGCTCCGCGTGGCGTCGGTGGAGGAGATCGCCGCGGTGAAGGGCATCGGTCCGCGCGTGGCGAAGGTCGTGGTCGATACGCTCCACGCGCCGGAGGAGCCGGCGGAGAGCTAAGGGGGCGGATGCTTCTCTTCTGGATCCTGGCGTGCAAAGACACGCCTCTTCCGTCCGACACCCCCGCCTGCATCAGTGATGTCATCGCGGACATGGAAGCGGAGCCCGTGAGGAACCCACCCTCGTCGATCACCGAGTACGTCATCGACGGCGATCGCTACTACTACATCCCGCCGTACTGCTGCGATGCGTTCAGTGTGCTCCTCGATGACCAGTGCGAAACGGTGTGCAACCCCGACGGCGGGATGGACGGGAAGGGATCGGGCGAGTGTCCCGACCTCGACACAGCGACGTCGACGCGCGTGATCTGGACGGACGATCGCGCGCCCTGAGTCCGTCCGCGGAGACCGTGGCCCACCCGTCTCGAGCTCGTGGATCGCGTCCACCGGTCTGAGCAGCCGGTCACGACCACGGACCCCGATGAGAGATCGCCGCCGGGTGTATCCATGCAGCCCTGCGCCACCACGTCGGATCAGGCGGCGACGAAACGCTCCGTGTACGGACGGAACCGATCGCGCAGCTCGTCGAGATCGACGCCGAGGTCTTCCGCCTTGTAGCGGTGCACGCCCTTGTAGTGTTGCGGGTGCGCTTCGGCGTACGCGCGCACGCTGGCTTCGGCGGCGGCGTCGAACGGCAGATCGTGGTGCGCGTGGATGCTTCGCACGACGCCGACCGGATCGCGGCACAGCTCGTCGTACTGGACGTCGAATACCTTGCGGGGCGGGATGCGCTCGCGCATCGCGATGCTCTTCCGACCGAACGTCTCCATCGTGACGAGATTGACCGCGATCATGCGCGGGATGTCGAGCTGCTCCGATGCCATCGAGTGCACCGACGTGAAGAGACTGTTCGCGGAGGCGAGTACCGCGATGGGATCGCGGTGCGTCTGTACGTGGACTGCCTCGGGCACCGTCGCGACGAGCGTGTCGAGGTAGGCCGTGTGCACCGGCGCCTTCAAGGTCAGCCGCAGCGCGGGCGTCTGGGCCTGGAAGTGTTGGAGGTGCTCGCGGTAGACACGGTAGGGCCCCGTCATGTCCTGGTCGATCAGCCAGGAGTGGTAGCCGTAGATCGGCGCCATCACCCAGAAGGTGAGCGATCGGAACGTGTCGTCGAGGAAGAACATGCACTCCTCGGGCTCGTCGACGTCCATGAAATGCTTCGCGTCGAAATCGGGCGCCAGGCGACGCAGCCGGTTCATCATCGTCAGCACTTCCGCCCTGCGGCGGTCGGGGCCCGCGAGCGGTGCGAAGGGGCGCTGGAGCTCCCAGAGCTTGAGCGCACGTGTCTCTGGAACCGACGCGAGGAGCCGGTGGAGGTAGGTCGTTCCGGAGCGAGGCATGCCCGACACGATCAGCGGCCGCGCGAGGGGATGGTCCGCGATCGGCGTCGCGTGTCGGAGAAGTCGGTTGCTCAGCACGTTGACCACGCGATCGTGGAAGCCGAGCCGCCCGAGAAGGCTGAGCCGAGCGTCGTCCTCGGCGGAGGCGCAGACGCGTTCGAGCCCTTCGCGCCAGCCGTCGTCTGCGCCGAAATCCTCGAGCCGGGTGCGCGCGATCGCTTTGGCGACGAGATTGTCGGGATCGAGCGAAACCATTGCCCCGACGCCGAGCGCATCCGTGACGGCGAGGATCGCGCGAACCCCCCACGGTTTTCGAACCGGCGCGAGCATCTCCGGGGAGTCTACCGCAGTTCCCCGGGCGGCTCGATGCGCGGTAGGCTCGGCCCCCAGGGGGGAGCGGGTTGGAACAGCACGACCGGGACGATGCCGACCGCGAGGCGATTGCCCGGGTCGACACGCTGGGCCGCACCGAGGGCCTCGACCTCCTCCATGCCGGCGTCGCCGCCTCGGGGGCGGAGGGCCATTGGCAGGGACTCCTCTCGAACGTCCATTTCAACCTCCATCCCGGCGAGATGTGCGCCGTGCTGTCGACGGTCGACGCGGGCAAGGAGGACCTCATCGGCCTCCTCCTCGGCGTGCGGAACCTGTCGTCGGGCACGCTCCGGCTCGGCGGCCGGGAGGGGCTCGCGCTCGGGAGCGTCGGCTACGTCGCGCGCGGCTACGAGCTCGACCCGTCGCTGACGGTGCGCGAGACGCTCGAGTTCGGTGCGCGCTTGCGGCTGTCCCACATGGACGAGACGAATCGCACCATCCGCATGGTGAACCTCTGCCAGGAGATGGATCTCGACGGCTACATGGGCACGCGCGTCGGGAACCTTCCCCCGGGCATCGATCGTCTCGTCGTGCTGACGCTCGAGCTCATGACGGATCCCGAAGTGATGATCCTCGACGAGCCGATGCGCGGGCTCTCCAACGATCTCGGATCGGACTTCATGCTGCGCCTCGAGCGCGTCGCGGATCGCGGGTGCGCGGTGCTCATCTTCACGCACCCGATGGAAGCCGTGCGGCGGTGCGATGCGCTCCTCGTCCTCTACAGCCGCGTCGTCGCGTACTTCGGTCCGCCCGAGGAAGCGCTCGAGTACTTTGCCGTCGAGAGCCTCGAGACGATCGAGGAGTCGCTGAAACGAGCGAGCCCCGAGCTCTGGCACCAGCTGTGCCGCACGAGCATGTGGAACAGCAACTTCCTCCATCGGAAGAAGCCCAACCGAAAGCAGCACCACGATCACATGGTGTCGGGCCGATTGGACGGGGAGTGGCGGCCGATGCCGGTGGCCCTGCAAGTGCAGGGTCTCCTTCGGCGGATCGGCGTTCGTTGGCGTCGGACCGCGCGGCCCGCCGTGCTGCTGGGCGCCAGCGTGATCGGCGGGGCCATCATCGGACTCGTTCCCGGCCTCGACCACCAGTTCCCGCTTCTGGCCGCGAGCGGGTTCGCGCTCGGACTCCTCAACGCCGGACCCGAGATCGTTCGCGAGCGCAGCGTGCTCGAGCGCGAGCGCTACTTCGCGTTGTCGATGCCCGGCTACCTCGTGAGCGTCGCGATCGTCGTCGTTTCGAGCAGCTTGCTCGGCTCGCTCGTCGGCGTCGTCGCCGCATCGATCGTGGGCTCGCTGCCCGGCGCTTTCGGCGTTCGTCTCGCCGCCGCCACGTCCGCCACCATGGCTGGCGCGGGCGTCGGCATGCTGCTGTCGTCCGTCGCTCGCGAGACCGCCCAGGTGCGAACGCTCTCGATCTTCCTGGCCGTCGCACAGCTCGTGTTGCTCGTCGTCGCGCCGCCGATCGTCAGTGCCTACACGCCGGCGGGCCCGGCGGAAACCGCGCTGTACGCTTCGGCCGCGGCGGACTTCCAGGGCGGCGTCGCGCTCGTGACCCTGGCCGAGGGGGCGGTCTGGCTCGTCGTCGGCTGGGGACTGGCGGTGATGGCGCTGCTGCGCCGCCGGGAGTTCTGAGGGCTAGCGCTGCAGGCCGCAGAACGGACCGACGTCGACGCCCTGGACGACCCAGTCCGCGCACCCGTCACACGCCGTCTGTCCGTCGAGCTCGAGCGCCTGGCGCTCGCTCCGGCGAAGTGCGATCGTGCCACTCGCCGGCTCGCTGGAGCACGCCGTGTCGTCGATGCTCCACACGCCCTCGACCGAGATCGGCGCGGCGCCATCGGCCGCGACCACGCCGCTGACCGTCGCGTCGTAGACGTGGGGGAAGTTCGATGCCGGGTAGACCGAGTACGCCAGATCGAGCATGACGGGACCGTCATCGCACGACCACGTCGGGCCGCCGCAGAGCGAACCCGCGACCTCGATGTTCAGGAGATCGTTCTCCTCGTAGATCTCGATCGATCCGCGGAGCTCGAGGTCGAGCTCGCCGTCGCGCCGGACCGCGAAGTCTTCGGCAGCGATCCAGGCGCCTTCGTCGCCCGTGAACCGGCGCAACGTTCCGTCGATGCTGCGGCCATCGGGGAGCGCACAGCCGCCGATCCAGGACTCGGCGATCCCCGTCTCTTCGTCCGCGTCGTCCGCGTCGACCATCGGGCAGTTCTCGTCCAGCGTGGCGTAGGAACCCGTCCGCTCCACGAGGTCGACCAGCGCGTCCGGCCAGGTTGCAGCGAGGGATTCCTCGACGATGGTCGCGTCGGGGTCGGGAAGCAAAGGCGCTTCCGCAGCGCACCCCAGGACGAGCAGGACCACGAGTGACATCCGCGTATGGATATGGCGAAACGCCCGGCTCCGTCAACTGCCCGGACATCGGGAGACGCGCTTCTCCGCGAACTCGTCACGGCCCGGCCACGCCTTCGGTCAGGGGCCGGATCTCGGCCTCGAAGCTACTCCTCTCCGGCGGCCAGTCGCCGCAGCCGGTCGAGTCGCTCCGGCTCGTCCCGTTGGAGCCCGAGGTCCTTCGAGAGGAGCTCGTGCGCACGGGCGAACTTCCGGCGCGCTTCGGCCTTCCGCCCGAGGAGAACCAGCAGCTCGCCGAGCTCCTCCGACACGAACCCATCCGCGGTCCCTTCGGCCTCGAGCCGCTGCTGGATCGCCAGTGCCTCTTCGACCTGGCCGAGTGAGCGCAACGCGCGCGCGAAACACCACTCGGCCACGCGGATCTCGTCCGCGGTGCCCTGCTCCTTCCGGAATGCGATGGCGTCTTCGAAGAAGGCGAGGGCCGCCGGCTGGTTCTTCATTCCGCGTGACCTCCGGATAGGTTGTGCTGCGATGGTGACGTTCGCTAACGGCGTGCAGCTCGAGAAATGGCCGGATCGGACGGAGCCGACCGAAGAGGCAATGCGCGAGGCGATGGTCCGCCGCGGCTACAAGGTCTACGACCTCCAGACCGTCGAGCCCTGGTTCTTCCGCGCCCGGCACGCGCACGACGAGCCCGAAATCCGCGGCGCCGTGCGCGGCGTGATCACGTTCCACTTCGACGGCCTCCCGATCACGATCGAGGCGGGCGACATCCTCCTCATTCCGGGCGGCGTCGCGCACGAGGTGCGGTCGCACAACGGCCAACCGTTCTCCGCGTTCAAGGGCTCGGTGTCGGGGGAGCGCAAGGTCACCGAGCACGGCGACGCGACCGGCAGCGTCGAGACGCTCGCGAAGCGACAGCATTGAGTCTCGTCGCGTTCGATCTCGACGGGACGCTCGAGGACAGCCGGCCCGACATGGTCGCTGCCGTCGATCGCGTGCGACGGGAGCTCGGCCTTCCGCCACGCACGTACGACGCGAGCGTCGCATGGGTGAACCAGGGCATGCCGCAGCTCTACGCGAAGTGCTTCGACGACTTCGCGGGGCCCCTCGCGGAGGTGCAGCAGCGCTACCTGCACGCGTACGAACAGGGGATCTGCGAGACGACGCGCGCGTACCCCGGCATCGCGGCGGCGCTCGACGTGTTGGCGGGCGAGGCGACGCTCGCCGTCGTTACGAACAAGCCCCACCGCCACTCGCAGCTCCTCCTCGAGCGGCTCGGGCTTCTCGTGCACTTCGCGCTCATCGTCGGGGAGGAGGACACGCCCGAGCCCAAACCCAGCCCCAAGGCCTTGGCGTGCGCCGTCGAGGCGATCCATCCGTCGGGCGCGATCGTGATGGTCGGCGACAGCCGAGGTGACGTGGGGATGGCGAACGCGTACGGCGCGCGCGCTGTGTGGTGCGCCTACGGCTACTACTCGCGAACCGATCTCGGCGAGCTGCTGCCGGATCGGATCGCGGAGTCGTCGACTCGTTTGGCGGAGACGGTGCTCGAGCTCTTGTGATCAACGCGCGGGACGGGCGCGCGGATCGATCCCGAGGCCCTTCATCCGCACCGCCGCGCCGAAGAGATAGTCGTAGCACTCCGCGTGCGTCTTCGCCTGGACCCAGTCCTTGCCCCACACGTACACACCGTGCCGACGCACGAGAACCGCGTGGCTGTCCGGGTTCGTGTCGATCGCCGCGGCCATCGATTCGGCGAGGTCGCGCTCCCGCGCAGCGTTCTCGATGATCGGGACGCGGAGCGAGTCGTGGTACCCCATGCCGCTGATGCCCTTCATCATCTCGAGGTGCGTGATCTCGAACGCGTCGTCGAACACGAGCGTGGCGAGGAGCGCGTTCTCCGAATGACTGTGGAGCACGGCACCCGCGTTCCGCTTCTGGTAGGCGGCGAGGAACAGCGGCTGGCATTCGCTGACCCGCAGCGCCTCGTTGGACGGTCGCTCGACCACCTCGCCGTCGAGGTCGAGCACGAAGAGGTCCTGGGGCGAGAGCCGCTCCTTTTGCACGCCACTCGGCGCCATGAAGATCCGGTCGCCATCGCGGATGCTGATGCCGCCCCCGGTGCCCGATACCCAGCCCTGCCCGTAGAAGTGCTTGCAGAGCTCGACGATGAGCGCCCTCGGGTCCGACACGGATCCTCCCGATCCGAGCGTACCAGCCCGGGGAGTCGCGTGCTGGCTAGAGGGACAACGTGACGCCGTAGAGCGTCGCCGCCTCGATCGCGACGGGCTCTACCGTGACGGTCGCTTCGCCGGGAGCCGTCCGGGATTCCTCGGCGCCCTCGATCCTCACACTCGCCTCTCCGACGGCATCGGCCGAACCGTGCCACTGCCCCGGCTCGAGGGCCAGCGTGACGGAGACCGAGTGGCCAGTCGCGATTTGCACAGACGGTCGTCCGACGGTCTCGACGCGCACCCAGTGATCCTCGTCGGCGAAGAACCAGGCGGGGATCGTGACCCGGTCGGCCTCCAGGACGATCCCCACGCGCGGGCTGTCGCGTCGGACGTAGACCCATCGATGATCCTCCTTGCCGATGCGGAACGGGATCGGGTCGTACGTCGCGAAATCCGGCTGAGCCAGGAGGTCCTTCATCAGCGCCGTCTCGCGGGCCGTCGTGCCATTCCCGACCACGACGAAGTCGGGCTCCCGGCGCAGCACGATCGCCGCGTTGAAGTGATCGTGCCCGATCATGGGCTCGTCGCTCTCCACGGGGTTCAGCGCGATCTCGCGATCGTTCAAGCCCAACATGTCGATGCAGCGAAATTGGGTGGCGTAGGGAAGCGCGCCCGCGGCATGGACGGCCATGAGTGGATCGAGCGGCGCGAACCCGCGCCGGAGCTTCCTGCCGAGCGCCAGCGCCCGTTGCGTCCAGAGGGGGTCCTCGCGCGTGTTCTCGGTGTCGCCGAGCTGGAGCGCAGCGAAGGCCACCACGGCGACGAGAGCCACACCAGTCGCCCAACGTGGTCGCGCGTCTCGCAGGGCTTCCACCAGAGTCGCCGCACACACCGCGATGCACAGCTCCCAATGCCTGCGCGCAGCGAAGATGTCGCCACCGATGAACACAAGGTAGGCCGACCAGGCGCCCGCCATGGCCAACAGGATCGCGATGCGGATGCTTCGCGCCCAAGCGCCGAGGAGGCACGCGCCGACGATCAGCGGGGAGCTCCACTTGAACGCGATCGCGACGTACCGGAGGCCCATCTCGAAGCGCGCCCGGCTCGCCTCCATCTTCACGTGCGCGACGTTGGGGACGATGTCGCCGTAGTAGAGCCAACGGAAACCGGTCTGCGCGAGAAGCGCGAACAACGGCAGCACGAGGATGCGCTTCCCGACAGCTTGGTTCCGGACACCGACGACGACGGCGACGACGGGCGCGAACAAGAACCCATCCACGCGTGCGAGCGTGAGCGCCGCGAGGAGGACGCCTGCTCGCCACGGCGGCGCAGATCCCTCCGCTGCGGCGCCGGCGGCGTACGCCGAGGCGACGGCGAGGAGCGCGAACATCGGCGCTTCGAGCCCCGCGACGCTCCAGGTCGCGATCGTTCCGGAGCCGATCAGCGCCCCGATCCCGATCGCGGCCGCGGCAGGACGGTCCTGGGCGCGCCAGGCGACGAGCACGACGAGGAGCCAGGTGCAGGCGAGCCCGAGCACGTGGACCGCGATCAGCAGGTCGAGGCCTGTCGCCCCGAGCGCGGCCAGAGCCAGCACCCAGAGGAAGTTGCTGTAGCCCTCGACCGGCGGGGCGCCGGAGGTCCAGGTAAGCCCGTCGCCGTGGAGGAACCGCGCTGCGTACTGCATCGAGATGAAGGAGTCGTCCGGGAGGTAGGCCCAGTGTGTGCGCGCGCGCAGGAGCAGCGCGACCGTCCCAATCGCCAGCACCCCGAGAGTCCATCTACGTCGGGTCGCGTCCACCGTCACAGCGTCGCGCCGAGCGTATCCGCGGATGACGTTACATGCTGGCAAATGAAGGCCGTCACAGCCGTGGTCGCAGCGCTGGCGGTCGCGTGCACGACGGAGCCGAGCGTCCGCGTCACGGCGATCGAGTACGGGCGGTCGGCGTCCTTTCCGAGCCGACAGCTCGTCGGCGACGCGCCCGCCGACGAGCGTCGCCCCTTGTCCTGGCAGGTCTGGCTCATCGAGACCGCGGACCGAACGATCCTGGTCGACACCGGCTTCGACGATGCCGAGCGTGCGAAGGCCTGGCGCGTGGAGGACTTCCAGCCCGTCGCGACTCTCGTGGATCCTGCGAAGGTGACCGACGTGATCGTGACGCACGGTCACTGGGATCACGTGGGGGGTGTCGATCAGTTCCCCAACGCGACGGTCTGGATCGAGGCGGCAACGCTTCGTTGGATGGAGTCGCGCGTCAGCGCGTCGGTTCCGGAAGCGGCCGGCGTGCGCTTCGAGGACCTCGAAGCGATCCATCGCGCGAAGCTCCACGTGATCGACGGTGATGCGGCTGTGTCTCCGGAGGTGACGATCCACGCTGGCGGCGGCCACACGCCGGGCGTGGCGTGGGTGGAGGTCCGCTCGGATCCGCCCGTCGTCCTCACTTCGGACATCGCGTACCTGCAGGAGAACCTCGCGCGCCACGTCGCGCCGGGCGGATCGATGGACCCGGGCGCCGACCTCCGCGCGTACGATGCGATGAGCGCGATTCGTGGCGCCGTCTTCGTGCCGGGCCACGATCCGGCGACGATGGGCGGCGAGAAGCGCGTGGAGGTCGCGAGATGATCTGGCTGCGCGGCGCCGTGTTCGTCGCGCTCGCGGCAATCATCGTGCTGGGTCCGTTCGATCGACAGGTGCTGGGCGGCCACTCCGAATGGTTCCGGGCGTGGCGCATGTTCCGCGGCAACTCGATCGGAATCTGCGATGTGCGGTACGCGCGCCACACTGCAGACGGGGACGAGCCAATCGACCGCTTCGAGTTGCTCGGCTACCCGACGTGGTCCGACGCTCCGCGCGACCTCCGATCGATCCGCGAGAACAAGCTCGACGACGTCACCCGTCGCATCTGCAAGGCCTTGCCGGGCGCCGACGTGCGCATCACGGCGCGATGCGCCGAGCAGGCAGGGTGGAAGAAGAAGCGATCGCCGGATCGCAACGCGTGCGCGAAATGAGGTGGTTCCGCGACGCCGTACTATTGCGTGAAGGGAGCACCCGCGCCGTGGGTCTCCTGCGCATCGCGCTGGCGCTCCTGGTGTGGCATCGCTTCGGCGCCGACGTCGCGCCTTGGGCGGACAACGTCTCCCCCGCTCGACTCGCTCTGGCGGCGTCGTTCTACCTTTCGACGACGCTCATGTTGGTCGGCCTCTTCTCGCGCGTCGCGACGGCGTGGACCGCGACGACGCTGCTCGTGATGTACTTCCACTACGCAGTGAACGGCGAGACGCGCTGGTTCGAGCACCACACGTACCTGCTCACCGCGCAGGTCACCCTGCTCGCGCTCACGCCGTGCGGACGTTCGTACTCGCTCGATCGATGGATCGCCTTGAATCGGGGTACCGCAGGCGCGGAGGTCGGCGCGCTCTGGGCCGTGCCGTTGATCGCTCTCCAGACGAGCGCCGTCTATTTCTGGGGTGCCTACGACAAGTGCGATCGCGCGTTCGTGCACGGGGAGCGCTTCGAGCACTATTTCATGAACTACTACTGGGGCTCCGACTACCCGACGATGCCCGGATTCCACGCGCTCATGATGGCGATGGCGATCGGGACGATCGTGCTCGAGTACACGCTCTCGGTCGGCCTGTTCGTCCGTCCGTTCCAGAAGTGGCTCATGCCGATCGGGATGGCGCTCCACGCCGGGATGTACGTCTTCCTGCCAGTGAAGGCCTTCAGCGCGCTGATGTGGGTGCTGTACCTCGCGTACCTCGACCCCGACGCCGTGCACCGCGCGATCGATCGACTGCAGTCGAAAGCCTAGAGGATCCCGTACTCCGGACCCTGCCCGCCCTCCGGCGGCACCCACTGGATGATCTGGTACGGGTCGCGGATGTCGCACGTCTTGCAGTGCACGCAGTTCGCGAAGTCGACCCGCATCTCCTTCCGGCCCGTCGCGTCGTTGTCGATCATGTTGTAGACCTGCGCGGGACAGAAACGCGTGCACGGGTTGCCGTACTCCTCGGCGCATCGCGTCGCGCAGATCTCCGTGTCGGCGATGATGAGGTGCGTCGGTTGGTGCTCGTCGTGCTTCGTGCCCGACAGGTACACGTCGGTGAGCTTGTCGAGCAGGTACGTGCCGTCGTACACGAGGTCGTCCCGCTTCGGGTAGCCGCTGGTGCCGTGCACGCTCGCCTGCTTCCGCATCTGCTCGTAGTCGGCATGAAACGGAACGATCTCGTCGCCCGGGCCGAACACGAGTCCGAGCCCGACGCGCGTGAGGCCGCCCGAGAGGCCGTTCTCGAAGCTCGCGTGGAAGTTCTTCGCGGGCTCCATCTCGGTCTTGATCCAGCTGTTCTCGACCTTGTGCGCGTACTCGGCGAGCACCGCGGCCGACGAGTCGCCGCGGACGAGTGCGGTGAACGCTGCTTCGGCGGCGAGCATGCCCGACTTCATCGAGAGGTGGATCCCCTTGATGCGCATCGGGTTCAGGAAGCTCGCCGCGTCGCCGACGATCATCGCGCCGTCACCGTAGAGCTTCGGGATCGATCCCCAGCCGCCGACCGTCACGGTCTTCGCGCCGTAGCGGACGACCTTCCCGCCGGCGAGCTTCTTCCGGAAGTAGGGATGGTTCTTGAGCTTCTGGAGCAGGTAGTGCGCGTCGATCGCGGGGTCGCGCGCGTCGAGCCCGACGAGCATGCCGATGCACGCCTTGTCGCCACCCATCGTGTAGAGGAACGCGCCGCCGAACGTCTGCGTGTCGAGCGGGAAGCCCATCGTGAGCGTGACCTCGCCGCGCTTCACGCTGCCCGGCGGGAGCTCGAGCACTTCCTTCACGCCGATCTCGTAGACCTGCGGTTGCTTCCCTTCGTCGAGACCGAGCTGGTCGATCAGCTGCCGCGCGAGGTGGCCGCGCGGTCCTTCTCCGAGGATCGTCACCTTGGCCTGGAGATCCATCCCCGGCTCGTAGTTGTCCTTGCGTCGACCCTGCGCGTCGATGCCCTTGTCGCCGCAGCGCACGCCGACGACCTTGCGCGCCTTGGGTCCGCCGGCGCCGTTGTCGCTGTCGGTCTCGCTCCAGAGGAGCTCGCTGCCCGCGAACCCCGGGAAGATCATCACGCCCTTCGACTCCGCGATGGCTGCGAGCCAGCGCTGCATCTTGGCGATCGAGACGATGGGAAGCCCGTGGTCCTCGAGACCGGGCGGCATCATCGGTGCCTTGAGGGCGCGCGTTTCGGTGAGGAGCACCATCTCCTCGTTCTCGACGTAGCGCTCGACCGGGAAGTCCATCTCGCGCCACTTGGGGATGAGCTCGTCGAGCGCCTTGGGATCGAGCACGGCACCCGACAACGCGTGGCTCCCGATCTCCGATCCCTTCTCGATGATCGCGATCATCGGCTCGGCGATCTTGTCGGCGGAGCGCTCGTTGTGCTTCGCGATGAGATCCATCAGGTGGATGGCGCCCGCAAGGCAGGCGGGCCCGCCTCCTACGAACAGCACGTCGACGGGCATCGCTTCGCGTTGCATGGGTCGTTCTCCCCGCACCGACTAACGCGGTCGTCGGCGGGGTAGATGCGTGCATGGCGCTGGCCCGTGCTGCTGCCGTGTTCGGCGAGCCGATTCCCGGCGCACGCTATTGGCATCGAGCGGGTGCCTACGCCGTGATCCCCGACGGGCGGGGGCGCGTCGCGATGGCGCGGCACAAGGGACAACTGCACCTTCCCGGGGGCGGTCTGGACGCGGGCGAGACCCACGAGCTGGCCCTCCTCCGGGAGGTGCGCGAGGAGACGGGGCTCGTGGTCGCGGTCGAACGCTGGTTCGCCGAAGCCGAGGAGTACGCGTGGTCCGAGAGCCTCGGACCGTTCCTGAAGGCGGGCCGGTTCGCGATTGCTCGCGTCGTGGAGCACGCGTCGGAGCCGCTCCCTGGCCACGAGCTCGTGTGGGCGACGCTCACGGAGGTCGAGCGCGAGGTAGTGGGACCCAGTCAGGCGTGGGCGGTCGCGACCGGCCTCCGCCTGGTCGAGGAGAAGCCATGAAACCACCGCCGCCAGGATGGCCGCGACTCTCGCCGTCGATCATCTGCGACGATCCGAAGACCCACATCCGCTGGCTCGAGCGCGCGTTCGGGTTCGAGACGCGCATCATGGTCGAGGAGGCGGATCAGGTCGTGCATTCCGAGCTCACGTACGGCGACGCGGTCGTGATGGTCGCAGGCATGACCCCCGCGCACGGCGACGATCCGATCCGCGCCACGCCGAGCTCGGTCGGCGGGAAGAATACGCAGAGCCTCTTCCTCTACGTCGACGACGTGGAGGCGCACTACGCCCGCGCGAAGGCAGCGGGCGCGCGCATCGAGCGAGAGCTCGAAGTGAACGACTACGGTCCCGCGTACTGGACCGACAAGACCTACGGCTGCGTCGATCCGGAAGGCCACCGCTGGTGGTTCTCGGAGCGCTTGCGCACCGGCTGAGCCGTCACTTTTTCTTCGGCGGCGGCGGCGGCGGCGGCGGCGGCGGCGGCGGCGGCTCCACGATGATGTCGCCCGAGAACGTCTGCGCTTCGATGCGCGCGCTTCCCGAGCCAACCGTGGTGTCGAGATGCGTTCCCGGGCCGTACTCCGGTCGCGTCGCGGAGACGCCGTTGGCGTGGTTCTCGATGTCGCCCGAGAACGACTCGAGCGCGAGGACGTAGCCCGGCTCGTTCGGGAGGCAGAGCGTGATGTCCCCGGAGTGCGACTCGAAGTCGAGCCGCGCAGCGGCGTCGAGCGCGCCGGCGAACTCGATGTCGCCCTGCACGGTCTGGGATCGCAGGCGCTTCACCTTCTTGCTCCGGACCTGCGTGTCCCCGTTGACGGTCTGGGTCCTCAGGTCCTCGAGATCGCTCGCGTCGAGCGTGATGTCTCCGTTCACGGTCGTGAGCTCCGCCTCGCCGCGGAGATCGTCCACGTCGACGTCTCCGTTCACGACGGTCACACGGAGCTCGGCACCCGGGTCGGTGATCGCGACGTCGCCGTTCACCGTCTGCAGGACGAGGACGCCGTGCACGCCGTGGGTCACGAGGTCACCGTTCGTGGAGCTCGCGTCCAGGCTCGCGCCGGCCGGAACGAGGACCTCGATCGGCTCGTCGCACTTGTCGCGATGCCGGTCCCAGCTCGCCTGGTCCGTGGGGAGCACGAGGCGGAGATTCTTGTCCGTGCCAGCGAAGCTTGGCGTCAGATCATCGAGCTCGCCGCGCACGGTGACCTGGGGCGCGGCGCCTGCGCGGAACGTGATCGAGCCGCACACGACCGCCATCGAGAAGTGGACGTCGGGCGCGGCGGGGTGCGTGTACGCGCCGGCCTGGGCCTGCATCGAAAAGAGAGCGAGCCACATGGGTCATCCTGCCTTGGCGGAAAGAGTGATCTGGCGGAGCATGTCGCTCCGCTGCTGTTCCATCGCGACGAGCGCTTTCTGGAGCATGGCGCTCGACGGGTTCTGCTCGAGTGCCTTTTCGATCTCGGCGATCGCGCGATCGATGTCGGCGAGGTTCTTCTCGATGACCGCGCGCACCTCGGGATCGAGGTCCGGCGACGCATCGAGCGCTTCGCGGAACGTTTCGTTGGCCGCCGAGAGATCGGTCCGCCACGCGGCTTCGGCGGGCGCGGGCGCCACCGGCGCGGGCGGCGGAATCAATGCTCGACCGCCGACGAGCGACACGGCGAGCGCAGCGGCCGCGGCGAGGGGAATCCACGCGCGCAGTCGAGGCCGCTGGCGATCGATCGCCGGCCAGAGGTCGCGCGTCGGTTGGATCTCGGTGGGGAGCCCACGCACTGCGGCGCGCAGCTTGCGATTCGCTTCGAGATCCTTCGCGCACCAGTCGCAGCGCCCGGCCTCGACCTCCATGCGCGCGCTCGCGACCTCGTCGAGCTCGTCGTCGAGCCACGCGTCGAGGCGATCCTGGACCCAACTGCAATCGTGGACGTTCATCGCAATCCCTCCCGCAAGAGCTGGCGCGCTCGATGGAGCTGCGCCTTGCTCGTGCCGACCGTCACGCCGAGGAGGTCCGCGATCTCCTCGTGCTTGTAGCCTTCGATGTCGTACAGGACGAACACGTGTCGCGCGCCTTCCGGGAGCCGAGCGATCGCCGACTCGAGCGACATCGCCGACTCGTGATCCTTGCCATCGCGGCCTTTCGAGTCTGCCTCGGGATCCTCCATCGGCTCCACGCGCGCGAGTCGTCGGACGCTTCCGCGGCGCTCGGTGAGAACGACGTTCACGGCGAGGCGGTGGAGCCAGGTCGTGAGCTCGCTCCGGCCCTCGAACGAATCAATGCGCTCGAAAGCGCGCACGAACACCTCCTGGCAGAGCTCGTCGGCCAGGGCAGGGTCGGCGGACATCCGCAAGCACAGGCCATAGACCCGGCCGACATGGCGGCGGTAGAGGCTCTCGAACGCGGATCGATGCCCCCGTTTCGCCTTTTCGACGAGGAGCGGATCGGACGTCGGGGCGTCGAGCAGCACGAGCAAGCCGGTTCCGTATCGACGTCCATTCGATGCCGGCCAGGTTCGAATGGTTGGAACGAAAAACGCGCCCCCCGCCAAGGGAGGCGCGGAAAACCGGGCGGGACTGCTACTGCTTCTGCTCGGTCGTCTGGTCCTTCACGACGATTTCCACCCGGCGGTTGTTGGCCCGGCCCTCAGGGGAATTGTTGTCGGCCACCGGATCGGCTTCGCCCGAACCCACTGCCTGGATGAGCGAGGCGTCGTAGCCGGCCTTCACCAGGTAGTCCTTCACGGCCTGCGCCCGTTTCTCCGACAGCTGCTGGTTGAATGAGTCCGAGCCCTGGTTGTCGGTGTGTCCTTCGATCACGAGCGGGGCGTCGTGGCCCCCCTGTTTGAGGGCCTGCGCGACCTGCGTCAGCCGATTCTGTGCGTCGGGAAGGAGCGCCGCCGAGTTCGACTTGAACAAGACGCTGCCCGACAGCGTGAGGATGAGCCCCCGCTGATCTCGTTTCACGGCCGCCAGCTCCGCGAGCGCCGCCTGTGCGCGCGCATCCGCTTCTGCACGAGCCGCGAGCGCGGCATCGGCCAACTGCTTCTGGGCAGCGGCTGCTTTCGCTTCTTCGGCGCCGATGTTCGCCTTCGCTACGGCGATCTGCGCCTTGCGCTGCGCGACGTACGAAAGATCGAGCGTGGTGTAGTCCTTCGGCCCCTCGTCGGCGTAGGCCTGCTCGGCGGCGTCGAGCGCGACCTTCGCCTCGTGGAGCGCGGCGGGATCGTACTGCTGCGTCACGGGCATCGCTTCCGCGTTCGCGTATGCGTTGCGGGCGCCGATCAGCTCAGGGGGTGGTTCCTTGGGGCCGCAGGCGGCCAGGCTGAGGAACGTCACGATTGCAAATGGCTTCATGGGGGTGTCCTCGGAAAGGGTTGCTCAGTGCTCGCTCTGGACCTTGCGGACGTTTTCCATCGCGGTGTTCGCCAACGACTTCTCGTCCTCTGCCTTGGCGAGCACGACCGCGAGCTCGGCGTCCGATTCGGCGCGCATCAGCATCGATTTCGCTTCGTCCTCTTTGCCGTCGTCGTAGAGCTCCTTGGCATGCTCGAGGTGCTCTTGCGACAGCTGGAGCGCCAGCGCGGCCTGCGGCACGTCCGCCGCGCCGGCGGCCTCCGCGGCCCGCTGGGTCGAGGTCGTCGACTCCGTGGTCAATTCCTTCTTTGCGCATCCAGCGGCCGCGATCGCGCAGAGCAACAGGATCAATCGCTGCATGTTCCCTCCGAAGTTGCCCTCGCTCCGATAGGAACGACGCGAAGACAAACAAGGGCGGGAGTTTTTCGCTAGGCGAACGAGCCGGCGATGCCTTCCCAGCGCTCTTCTTCGAGCTCGCTCTTCGTGGCGCGTTCGACCTTCATCCCCATCGCGCCCACGGTGGGCTCGCGGGTTTGACGAACCCATGACCCCTGGGCGGGGCCGGGCGGGACGAGGTGCTCGGGGCCGCGTCCGATGAGATCGGTTCGGCCCCAGGCCTGGAGCGCTTCGCGGATCGCGGGGTGCTCTTCACGCTTCCACCAGAAGAGCATCGAGCGCTGGCGTGCGCGCTCCTTGTGTCCTCGGGCGACATGGAGCGGCTTCTTCGAGTACGGATCGACACCCGAGACGTACATCGCGGTCGAGATCGTGCCCGGCGTGGGCATGAAGATCTGGACCTGTCGGACCGAGAGACCGTTCCTCTTCAGGTAGAGCGCGAGCTCGATCGCTTCCTCGGGTCCGGCCCCCGGATGTGCACACTGGAAGTACGGCACGATGATCTGCTTCTTGTTCGCGTCCTTCGACGCGGCGTGGAAGCGCGTCATGAAGTCCTGGAAGTGGGTGATCTCCGGCTTGCGCATTGCGTTGAGCACGCGGGGGGACGTGTGCTCCGGGGCCGTCGTGAGCGTGCCCGACACGTGGTGCGTCGCGATCTCTTCGACGATCTCCGGATCGAGCGCCGCGAGGTCGTAGCGGATCCCGCTGTTCACGAACACGCGCTTGATGCCGGGAAGCGTGCGCACTTCGCGGAGCAGATCGATGTACGGCGTGTGGTCGGTGCCGTAGTGCTTGCAGCGCGTTGGGTGGAGGCAGCTGATGCGGCGGCACACCTTGCCGGCGGCCTCACTCGTGCAGCGCATGTGGAACATGTTCGCGGTCGGTCCGCCGAGGTCGGAGACGATGCCGTTGAAGTGCGACGCGGTCGTCAGCTCTTTGACTTCGCGCACGACGCTCTCGCTCGAACGGCTCACCACGTCCTTTCCCTGGTGCAGCGTGAGCGCGCAGAACGAGCAGCCGCCCGAGCAGCCGCGATTGATGGTGATGCTTCCCTTGATCGACTCGAACGCGGGGATGGGCTCGCGGTAGCAAGGATGCGGCGCGCCTGCGTAGGGAAGCTCGTAGAGGCGGTCGAGCTCTTCGGTCATGAGCGGACGCGCGGGCGGGTTCGACCAGACGGCGCGGTCGCCGTGCTTCTCGAGGATCGCATTCGCGCAGTGCGGGTTCGACTCGCGGTAGAGGATCACCGTGAGCGCGTTGAAGGCGAGCGGATCGCCGACGCAGTCCTCGTACGACGGCGCCTGGACGTGGGGTCGACCGGGGATCGCGTCCCTCATGCCCAACGCCCATGCCGTGCCGGGAATGTCTCGGCATTCGGTGATCGGTGCGCCCGCATCGAGGCGACGCGCGATCTCGACGACCGACAGCTCGCCCATGCCGTGGCACAGGAGATCCGCTTTCGCGTCGAGAAGGATCGATCGCCGAATCTTGTCCTGCCAATAGTCGTAGTGCGTGAGTCGGCGCAGGGATGCCTCGATGCCGCCGAGCACCACCGGCACGCCCGGGTACGCCTGCTTGCAGCGGTTCGCGTACGCGATCGTCGCGCGATCCGGTCGCATCCCCGCACGGCCGCCGGGGGTGTACGCGTCGTCGGTCCGGATGCGGCGCGACGCCGTGTAGTGGTTGACCATCGAGTCCATGTTGCCGGCGGTCACCCCGAAGAAGAGCCGCGGGCGACCCAGCACGCGGAACGCGTCAGGTCCGTCGACCGGCGGCTGCGCGATCACGCCGACCGAGAAGCCGTGCGCTTCGAGCCAGCGGCCGATGAGGGCCACGCCGAAGCTGTTGTGGTCGACGTAGGCGTCACCGCTCACGAGGATCACGTCGACCTGGCGGTGCCCGGCCTCTTCCGCCGTCATGGGGAGGAACTTCGCCACGCGGCTGGGTAACGCCTACGGGTGGACGATGAGTTGGGCGGGTATCATGGCGTCATGCTGGCACTCCTCCTCGTGCTCGTCGGTGTCTCGTGTGATGATCTCGGGACCTGCGTGGGCGCGCACGAGGAGTTCGGGAAGGAAATGGGGTCCCACACGTGCTGCGACGGGTTGGTGCCGATCTCACGCGATGACGGGATCTGGACGGGGACGAAGCCCTACCCGGGGACCGACTACCCGGAAGGTTGCGGGCCCGTCGGCCCCGTCGACGCGGTCGTCTGTCTGCCCTGCGGTGATGGCACGTGCGGAGACGAAGAGAACTACTGCAATTGTCCCGAGGACTGCGCCGCGCCGGAGAAGTGAGCCACGATAAGAGCGGCTCGCTTTGCCGGTCACCGACAACAAGGACTTCCTCCGCCTCTGGATCGCCCAGGCGGTGAGCGCGCTCGGGAGCCGGTTCACACGCACGGCGCTCCCCATCCTGGCGATCTCGACGCTCGACGTGAACGCGACCGGCCTGGGTGTCCTCGGCGCGCTCGGGGTCGCACCGGCGTTCCTCGTCGGCCTGTTCGCCGGCGCGCCGATCGATCGCGCCCGGAAGCTGCCGCTCCTCGTCGCGGCGGACGTCGTGCGGGGGCTGACCGTGCTCTCGATCCCGATCGCGGCGTGGATGGGGTGGCTCACACCGTTCCATCTCTACGTGGTCGTCGCGGTGAACGGTGCGGCATCGTCGGCGTTCCGCACCGCGGACTTCGCGTTCCTGCCGCGCGTCGTGGACAAGACCGCGCTCGTGGAATCGAACGCGCGGCTCCGTGCGACCGACTCGATCGCGGAGATCGCCGGTCCGGGCGTCGCGGGTCTCGCGATCCAGTTCCTCGGCGCGCCGATCGCGATCGTCGTCGACGGGCTCAGCTTCTTCTGGTCCGCACTCTGGCTGCGCGGCATCGCCGCGCCCGACCCGCGCTCGGATCGGCAACTACACGAGAAGGACGACATCACGACCGGGGTGCGGATCTGTCTCACGCACTCGGAGATCCGGCCGCTGTTCCTCGCCGAGTCGCTGCACGCGTTCTCGCTGGGATTCTTCTTCGCGCTCTACATGATGTTCGCGCTCGAGGTGATCCATCTCGATGCCGGGACGATTGGCCTCGTGATCGGCGTGGGCGGGGTCGGTGGGCTCATGGGCGCTGCGGCTGTGCGTCGCGTGCGCGAGCGCTGGGGGGATGGCCGAACGCTTCTCTACGCCGTGGCGGTCGGGCAGACGATGATGCTCGCCATTCCGCTCTCGGCGGCGCTTCCGCTCGTCGCGATTCCGCTGCTCGTGATCCATCAGCTCGTCGGCGACGCATGCTTCGTCGCGTACGACGTCGTGTCGGGGAGCCTGCGCCAACGCGTGCTGCGGGTCGAGGATCTCGGCAAGGTGCAAGGCGCGTTCGAGGCGCTCGACGCGTCGATGCTCACGGTCGGCGCCCTGGCGGCCGGCGTCCTCGGGGACGCCCTCGGCGTGTCGGCGTCGCTATGGATCGGAATCGTGCTCGGCCTCGTGTCACCGCTTCCGCTCCTCGTCCGCCGGCAGCAGGTCTGACGTGGAGTGCCGACACTTCCCGCGCTGTCCCGGCTGCACGTACGTGGGTCGTTCGTACTCGGAGCAACTCGATCGCAAGCGCGAGCGGCTGGCGCGCGCGTTCTCGCACTTCCCGCATCTTCCGGCGGTGGGGAGCGTCGGACCGGCGATCCGCACAGAGGGCTACCGCCACCGCGTGAAGCTGCCGGTGCACCTGGGGCGCGACCATGTCTCCGTCGGTCTCTACGATCCCGAGACAAAGCGCGTGCTCGATACACCCGACTGTCCCGTGTTGGAGCCTGGCCTCCGAGAGGCGCTGCCGCGGATCGCGGACTTCCTGCGCGGGCGTCGCGGCGTGCACTCGATCGATCTCCGGCGGTCGGCCGCGACGGGAGAGCTCGCGCTCGTGCTCGCTGTTCGCGGAGGCGAGCTCGACGGCGGGCCGCGGGCCGCGCGCAAGCTGATGCGTGACGTGCCCGGGCTCGCGTCGGTTGCCGTCTCGGTCGCCGACCCCGAAGGCAAGCGCGTGATGGGCCGCGAGCCCCGCGTGATCGCCGGTGCGAAGGCAATCGAGGAATCGATCGGGGCAACGCGCTACCGGCTCCACGCGGGCGCCTTCTTCCAGGTGGATCCCGTCAACGCGGAGCAGGTCCACACCGCGGTGCGCGAGCTCGTGGGCAACGCGCGAACGGTGCTCGACCTGTACGCCGGCGTCGGCGCCTACGGGTTGATGCTCGCGGAGGGGCGAGACCGTGTGACACTCGTCGAAGAGGTGCCCGCGGCCGCGCGGTCGGCGCGGGATCGCGCGCCGAAGAACGTCGAGGTGATCGTAGGGCGCGTCGAGGACGTGTCCCTGAACGGCACGTGGGACGTCGCGATCCTCAACCCGGCGCGGCGCGGATCGGATCCGGAGACGCTGCGGTGGCTCGCTCGCGCGGCGCGACGCATCGTGTACGTGTCGTGCGGGCCGGAGACTCTGGCCCGCGATCTCGATTGCCTCGCCACATACGGGATGCGGGCGAGCGCTGTGAAGCCGATCGACTTGTTCCCGCAAACGCCCGAGGTCGAGACGGTCGTGCCGCTGGATCCCGGTCCCCGACTGGACGAGCGAAAGATCCGCGGACCGTGGAATGGGGAGCCGTCCGGCGCAGTCGGAAGACCGACGAAGCTACTCGCCCTCGTGATCGGCGACGTGCGCAGCGGCCGCGGGGTGGAACGAATCGCGTCGGTCGCGACGCACACCCTCGTGCGGATCGACGGCAGCGCGCTGCCGACGCTGAAGCGGCACCACCGAATCGCGGGCGAGGATTCGCGCACCCGGCGCTTCTTCGCCGAGCGCGCGGGGCTCGTGCGGCCGTTCCTGCACGTCGAGCGGGCAGGGAAGGTGACGGCGCCGCTGCATGGCGATCTCGTGCTCGCGCTCGAAGCGCTGGGCGCGCCACCCCGCGTGTGGGAAGCGCGGCCGCGTGGCGGCTGATTTCCCGACGTTGTGATCTACCAGTCGAGTTCGGTCGTCCTGCGCGACTGGTCTCGGGGAGTTGGCGCCTACCCGTCGAGATCGGTCGCGAGGCTTCCGGCCGCTTAGGTGGCCCTCCCCCTCCGGTCCCTTCGGGACCACCTCCCCCGCCGGGGGCGGGGAGGAGAAAGAATGCTCTCAACGGTATTGGTCGTCATCGTTGCGCTCCTCCACGCCTACTTCCTCGTGCTCGAGATGTTCCTCTGGCGCACGCCGGTCGGACGGAAGACGTTCCGCATGTCGCAGGAGAAGGCGGACACGACCGCGCAGCTCGCGATGAACCAGGGGCTCTACAACGGCTTCCTCGCCGCGGGCCTGGTCTGGGGGCTCGTTCGCGAGGACCGGGGAGCGCTCACGTTCTTCCTCGCGTGCGTGATCGCGGCCGGCCTGTTCGGCGGCGCGACCGTCAGCAAGCGGATCGTCCTGGTGCAGGCGCTCCCCGCGGCGATCGCTCTCGCCGCGGTGTGGCGATAGCCCTTACTCGGGTTTCAGCAGGTCGAGCTTGGTGAGCCCGTAGTTCTTCTCGAGGTGCGACTTCAGGATCGCCTGCGCCGCATCGTCCACGCGCGGCCGCGCGCCGATGTACATCGTCACCAGTGCGTCCGTGGCGAGGTCCGGGTCCGTGTTGACGCGCTCCGCGGCGTTGCTCAACCGGTTCGTGAAGTAGCCCTCGATGACTGCGCTCACCGCACCGTTCACGAGCTTCATCGACTCGGCGTCCGCGTCGGCGACGAGCTGCGTGTCGGTCTTCGGGTACTCCTTCTTGTCCTCGACGACGCCGGCCTTCACGTGTCCGATGTTGGACGTGTCGGTGGTCACCTGCTTCGCGGAGAAGGTGTAGTACTTCGGAAGGTCCGTCTTGAACTTCGGGCGCAGGACGACGGAGACGGGTGCGGAGCACGTTCGCGTCCACTTGTACATCTTGTACTCGAGCGTCTCGTGGACGTCCTGGAGGAGCGTGGCCGGCGTGGCCGTCAGCTTCGACTGGAGCCCCGTGAGCGCCGCCTTCGCGTCCGCCACTTGCTTCGTGGCCTCGGCCTGGCTCTGCTCCAACCGCGCCGATGCTTCGGCCGTCGGCGCGCGATCGGTCTCGATCGAGGAGTACTTCAGGTTCGCCTGCTCGTAGACGCTCTGCTTCTCGCGGAAGGCCTCCTCCCACTGCGGGATGACCTTGTTCACCTGGTCGAGCTCGCCCTGCGTGGCCTTGATGTCCCACTCCGGACCGCCGCTCGACTGGAGCGTGGCGAGCTTGGCTTCGAGGTCGCTCTTCCGCTTGTTCGATCCCTCGAGCTGTGCGCGGGCGCTGTCCGCCTTGCCCTTCGCGGAATCGAGCTCGCTCTTTGCCTTCGCGAGCTCCGTGTCGAATTTGGCGAGGCCGTTGCGCGCGGCCGTCGCGTCGGGCTTCACCCGTTCGAGGTCGGCCTCCGCGCGGTCGAGGTTCGACTGCGCGACCTCCACCTGCTGCGTCAGCGTCGCGTGGTCGGGGTTCGGGACCTTGATCTGGCCCGACACGTAGTCCTTGGACTCGGGCGTCGACTCCGACGTCTCGGTGCAGCGCGCGGCGCGCACGTTGATCTCGATCGCCATGTCGTTCGTGGAGCTGTACGCCTTCGATACCGCCGGCATGCCGTCGAGGAGTGTCTGCGTCGCGGTGCGGATCTGCCCGTTGCGCGCCCCGCCCTCCCCCTTGGTCTCGAGGTAGACGCCCAGCGTCGCCTTCTTCACGAGCGTCTTCGACGCGCTGCGCGAATGCTCGAGGTCGTCCGGCCGTCCCGCGATCTCGTACGCGCGCGCGAACAGCGTCGCCGCGAGACCGTCCTGCTTCTTCGCGGCCGCCGCACGGGCGCGCGCGGCGTAGTCATCGGCCCACGCGGTCAGGTACGTCTGCTCGAGCGTCTGGACGTGGACCTTCAGGTTGGGCTCGTGCTCGGAGATCATGTGCAGCGACGCGATCGCCTCCTGGTACTTGCCCTGTTTGGCGAGGGTGTCGGCGTCCTTCTCGATCCGCGTGCGGAGCGCCTCGAGCGTCTTCGGGATCTCGACGAGGTCCGGGAAGAGCTTTCGCGCGCGCTCGATGAGGTCGTAGATCGCCGCAGCGTCGAGCTCGTACCCGAGCTTGCCGGTGAGCTCCTGCCCCATGCGCTTCTTCGCGTCGTCGCGGAGCTGCTTCTCCTCTTCATTGCCCGGGTCGACTTTCCGGACGTAGTCGAGGTGGCCGATCGCTTCTTCGTAGTTCGAGACGTCGAGCGCGAGCTGGGCGCTCTGGAGCTCCATCGCCACTGCGAGCGGCTTCGCGTGGTCCACGGCATCCTTGGCCGCCGTGGAAGACGGCTTCGACTGGAGCGCGGTCGCGTAGGCGTCGTACGCGGCGGTCCAGTTGTTGTTGGCGGCGGCCTCGTCGCCCTTGTGCAACGCCGACGAGTGCGCGCACGCGAGAAAGAAGAACAGACTCATCGCTGCTTCAAACCCCCCTCATGAGGTGCGATCCCAGGCGTTCCATCTGGCCTTGTCAACAGGCGAATTGGTGACCGGGCATTTGGGCACGACCCTGGCCCACCTTACGCAAGGGCTCGGATACGAACGGAGCACTGGTTTCGGAGCGCCGTTTGGAGCGTAGGGACGTCGTAATCGTGGGCGCCGGGCTCGCCGGACTGGCCGTGGCACAGCGCCTCGGCCGCCGCGCGCTGGTCCTCGAGCAAGGCGCCGCATTCGGCCTCGAAGCGTCGGCCCAGAACATCGGAATGGTGCGTCTGGCGGTCGAGGACCCCTACGAGCGGACGCTGGCGGTCCGTTCCCAGGAGCATTTCAGGAATCCTGAGCTCGAAACAGTCGTCCGAACGACTGGGGCAGTGCTCGGGCTGGCCTACGAGCCGTTCCATCTCGACGACGCGGTCGCCCACCTGCGCGCGCGCGGTGTCCGGATCTCCGCACTTTCGGAGCCGATTCCGCTCCTCGAGCGGACGCGTCTGCGGCGGGCCTGGTGGTTCCCGGACGCGCGGGTCGTCGACGTGTCCGGACTGCTCTCCTGGCTCGTCCGCGGGGTGGAGGTGCGCCCCGGGGTCCGGGTCGAGCGCCTCGTGATCGAGCGGGGCGCCGTCCAGGGTGTGGCCACCACCGCGGGACCCATCGCGTGCGGCGCCGTCGTCCTCGCCAGTGGCGCGTGGTGCGGGTCGCTGGCGGCCTCCGCGGGTCTCGACCGACCTCTCGTCGCCATTCGGCGGAGCGCGTTCACCTGGGCGGGCGGGTCCGGCGCCGGGCCCTGGATCTGGATCGACGACGCGGGCGTGTACGTGCGGCCCGGAGGCGAGGGTTGGGCGGCGAGCCCGTGCGACGAGTCGCCGGAGCGCGTCGAAGTGGGCCCCGGGTCCACCCGCCCGCCGCGAGCAGACGCCTTGGGCCTCTTGCGATCGAAGCTGGCGCGATTCCTTCCCGCGGTCGATGCCTCCGAGGAGCCGGTGCGGGCGTGGAGCGGACTGAGGACCTTCGCGCCGGATCGCCGACCGCTGCTCGGACCCGATGGAGAGGTAGAGGGCCTCCACTGGGCCGCGGGGCTCGGCGGCTACGGCGTCACGACGTCGCTCGGCGTCGGCGAGGCGGTCGCCGCGTGGCTCGAGGGCAAGCCCGTCGCGTGGCTCGATCGCCAAGGCGTGCGCCCCGATCGACCGTTCCCGAAGCGACTCGCGTACCTGCCCGATGGGGAGCTCGGTCGCGGCGCGCTCCTCGACGTGCGGAGTGCGCTGTGAAGCTCGGCGCCGTCGTCGAGACGTCGGAGAAGGTGACCGAGGTCTCCGGCCGCAACGAGAAGACGGCGCTCCTCGCGGGTCTGCTGCGCGGCGCCGAGCCCACCGAGGTGGAGATCGTCGTGCGCTGGCTCTCGGGCGAGCTGCGCCAGGGTCGCGTCGGCGTCGGCTACGCGCAGGTCCGCGATCTCGCGACGTCGCCGGCGGGCGAGCCGACGCTCGAAGTGCTCGAGGTCGATCGCGCGCTCACCGAGCTCAAAGAGATTGCGGGCGCGGGCTCGCAGGGTCGCCGACGCGATCATCTCGGTTCGCTCTTCGCGCGCGCGACCGAGGGCGAGCAACACTTCCTCGCGCGCCTTCTCGTCGGGGAGCTGCGGCAGGGCGCGCTCGAGGGCGTGATGGTGGATGCGCTCGCCAAGGCGAGCGCCGTTCCCGCGGCGACGGTGCGCCGCGCGTGGATGATGTCCGGCGATCTCGGCAAAGTGGCGCACGAAGCGTTCGCCGGCGGCGAGACGGCCCTCGGCGCGTACGGCATCGAGCTGTTCCGACCGCTCCAACCGATGCTCGCCGACACGGCGGAAGACGTCGGAGAGGCCCTCGGTCGCGTCGACCGCCCGGTCGTCGAATGGAAGCTCGACGGTGCGCGCATCCAGGTCCACAAGCGCGGCGACGAGGTGAAGGTCTACACACGCGCGCTGCGCGAGGTCACGAGCGCCGTGCCCGAGGTGGTCGACCAGATTCGCGCGCTGGACGTGCGCGACCTCGTGCTCGACGGCGAGGTGCTGGCGATCCGGCCCGACGGCCGGCCGTACCCGTTCCAGACGACGATGCGACGGTTCGGTCGAAAAACGGCGCAGGGCGAGACCCTGGGGCTCGCGCTCCGGGGCGAGCTCCCGCTCACGCCGTATTTCTTCGACTGTCTCGCATGGGACGGTGCGACGCTCCTCGACCTCCCGCTCGCCGAACGCATGGCGCCGATCGGCGCGATGGCGCCGGGACTCGTGGTGCCGCGCGTCGCTCCTGCTTCGCTCGCGGAGGCCGAGGCTTTCTTCGCGCACGCGATGGCGAGCGGGCACGAAGGCGTGATGGTCAAGGATCTGGGCACGCCCTACGCGGCCGGTGCGCGCGGCGCGTCGTGGCTGAAGGTGAAGCCTGCGATCACGCTCGACCTCGTCGTGCTCGCCGTCGAGTGGGGGAGTGGGCGGCGCACCGGTCTGTTGTCGAACCTCCACCTCGGCGCGCGCGATCCCGCCGGCGGATTCGTGATGCTCGGCAAGACGTTCAAGGGACTGACGGACGAGATGCTAGCGTGGCAGACCGCGCACCTCCTCTCGATCGCCACCGAGAAGGGCGACTGGGTCGTGAAAGTGCGGCCGGAGCTCGTGGTCGAGATCGCGTTCAACGAGGTGCAGGAGAGCTCGCGCTACCCCGGTGGCGTCGCGCTCCGGTTCGCGCGCGTGAAGGCCCATCGCCCGGACAAGTCGGCAGCGAATGCGGACACGATTGATACGGTGCGAGCGATCTTCCAGCGATCCCGGAGCTGAACGTTGTCGCTTGCCAAGAATCGAACCGCAGAGGCGCAGAGGCCGCAGAGGAAGGGGAAAGGTTCAATCCTCCGGCAGACGATGCACCAGCCTGCGAATTCCAGCACGCATGGTTGACTCGTGGAAGTTCAACAGTAGACCGACGTTCAGCTTGGCGAGTCGCAGATACGTGAGCAACTGAGCTTGATGCACGGGGAGGAAGCGTTCGACCGTCTTCAGTTCGACGACGACTCGACGCTCGACCAGAAGGTCAATCCTGTACCCGCAGTCGAGGATCACGCCCTTGTACCGAACCGGCAACGGGTGTTGCCGCTCCACCGTCAGCCCTCGCAATACGAGCTCGTAGGCGAGACACGTCTCGTACGCGGACTCCAACGGCCCTGGCCCCAGCTCACGATGGACCTCAATCGCGGCGCCGATCACCGCCGAGGTGATCTCATCTATTTTCAACTCCGCGTCCTCGGCGCCTCTGCGGTTCTATTTCTGCCGGCAACTCTCGATGAGACGAGTGTGCAACGATCACTGCACGTAGCCGAGCGCGCGGAGCGCCTCGACTTGCGCGGGGGTGACCACGTTGGGGCGGAACGGCGGGGCGTTCGCGTCCCACGTCGCGATCAGATCGTGGAGTGCGGTCGCGAGCGAGGCGTCCGTCGACGGCGGCTGGCCGGGTGCGAGCGCGTACAGCTGCGGCGTCTGCGCGGGCACCAACGGCGCTTCGATCCAGAGGTGCCCGTCTCGCGCCACGCCGCGCTCGAACGGAAGGTTGTTCCATCCCGTCGTCCGCTCCTGTTCGGCTGGCTTCGTGGCCTCCGCGAACGAGGGGGGTGCGGGGAAGGCGCTCTCGTCGACGAGATCGGTGCCGTGCCAGAGACGCGACAGGTCTTCGCCGTCCCCGATGGGGGCGAGCCCCACCATCCCCGCGAGCGTCGTACCCACGTCCATCAGCCGCACCTGGCGATGGATCAGGGTGCCACCGGGCAGCCGGAAGGTTGGCGTCCCCCAGAGGATGAACGGGATGTGGATCGCGACGAGGTCGACGTCCATCCCGTGGCCATAGGGGTGCACGTGCGCGGACTCGTCGAGCGCTTCGCCGTGGTCCGCGACGAGCGCGACCAACCGTGCCGGAAACTGGTCCTCCAGTGCCTGGAGAAGCCGTCCCACGTTCTCGTCGACCCAGGAGACCTCCGCCAGGTAGAGCGCGCGCGCGGCGAGTGCGTCCCTCGGGTCGAGCCGCTGCCCGGACTCGAGCGCCTGGCTCATACGCGTGAGCGTCTGCGGCCGTCCGTCGACCGACCCTTGGTAGTCGCCGAGCATCTCGCGCTGGAGTGCCTTCGGCGCGTTGTTCCACGGGGTGTGCGCATCGTAGTAGTGGACGAACAGGAAGAGCGGCCGCGTCTTGTCGCGTGTTTCGATCGCGGCGAGCGCGCGGTCGGTGACTCGCTTCGCATCGTGCTCGTAGACGCGCTCCTGGATCGGCACGTCGTCGTAGATTCGGAAGCCGCGAGCGAGACCGAGGGTGTGGTCGAGCACCGTGCCGCCGATCACCGCGATCGTGTCCCAGCCCGCCGCGGCGAATCGTTCGGCGAGCAGCGGCGGATTCCCTTCGAGGGCGTAGCCGTTGCGCACGACCGCGTGACGGTGCGAATCGAGCCCCGTGAAGAGCGACGTGTGCGCGCTCAGCGTGCTCGGCGCTTGCGTCAGCGCCCACTCGAAGCGCACGCCGCGAGCGGCCAGCGCGTCGGCGTTCGGGGTGCGCGCCCGCGCGTCGCCGTAGGCGCCGATCGCGTCGGCGCGTGTCGTGTCCCAGCTCATGAGGAGGACGACGGTGCTCGCGTCCGGATGCCACCCTGGTCCCGCGTCGCAACCGATCGCGAGACCGAGGGCAAGGAGTCCGAAGGAGCTCAACGTTCCGGCGCCGGGGCGCGACGCGATGCCCATCGCTCGGCCGGCGCTTCCAGCGACTTGAACAGATACACGCGCCGATCGGTCGTCACGGAGCCGTCGGTGCGGAGGGAGGCGACCTCCGTGTGCAGCCCGACGTCCTCGTAGCCGAGCGCCCGGTAGAGGTCGCAGAGGAGATTCTTCGCGGTGCTCACGCGGAGCAGCGCCTGGTTGAAGCGGTGTCGGTCGATGAGACTCGCCCGCAAGTCGATGAGCTGTCGACCGATCCCATTTCCGCGCCAGCTCTCGAGGATGCCGAGCTCGGCGAGGAAGAAGGTGTCGGCGACGGGGACGAGACCGCGCACCTCGCGGATGACGTCGGGGCGCGACGCGGCGGGGACGCCGATCGCGAATCCGACGACTTGCGTGGCGCCGCGCACGACGAGCAGCGTGATGTGGTCGGGCGTGCGCAGGTAGCTGAGGAGGATCCCCTCGGCTTCCTCCGAGTAGACGCGTTGGTTGTACGGTGGCTCGGACCACACGTCCTGGAAGCAGCCGGCGAACGCGGCCCGGTAGGCGATCGCCTCTTCCGGGCGGGTGATCCGGACGATCTTCAGGCCATCCGGGCGGTCGACCAGGATCATGAGTCGCGGTGGTATCGCTCCCCGCGAACGGCGGCCAACGTCAGGCCGCGATCAGCGCCAGCGCCAGGACCTCGTGGTCGCGGCGCGCGAGACGAACCGTGAGCGAGCCCCCCCCGAGCGCCTGGTGCCGTTCGAGCGCTTCGCCGTGCAGCATCACGCTCGCGTGCGGATCGTCGAGCGCCGTGACGATCACGTCCTGGGGACGGAGCGCCATGCCCGTGCCCAGCGCCTTCAGCACGGCTTCCTTCACGGCCCAGACCTGGGCGAGCCGCACGTCGCTCCCGCGGACGAGCGCCTGCTCGCTCGCGCTGAGCCACGTCTCGCCGAACGACGCCGCCCGTGGCTCGACGGCCTCGAGGTCGATGCCCGCGCGCCCTTCGCGCACGGCCACTGCGACGGCATGCCCGTCGCGATGCGAGATGGTGACGTCGGGGGCCTCGTCGAGACCGACGACGACCGGCCGACCGGACGGCTCGCGCGTGATCCGGAACGTGTCGGCCGAAGCGCCGGTCACCTCGCGCACGGCCTGCTTGGCGGCGATCTGTCCGGCGAGCCGATCGCGTTTGCGGCGCTCCGTTCCCCGGGACGTGAGCTCGGCGCGCTCGACGGTGAGCAGATCATCGTCGTCGGAGCTCGAGGTGGCGGTCGCGGCGACGATCGCCTCTGGCCATCCGCCCTGCGGCTCCGGAATGCGGTCGCCCGGCGGGAGCGGTCCCGTGTCCACCATCCGGAACCCGCGCAGGCGCAGCACGGCCCCGTCGGGTCCGTCGACGTCGACGTCGTACGAAGTTCCCGCCGAGGTGGTGTTGGCTCGCGCCATCAGGTGGAGCACGGCGCCGTCGCTCGGATGGCTCCCGAGCAGGACGAGGTCGATGCTCGCCGGGAGCGCCATGACGCCGGCCACCGCCATGCGGTGGAGACCTGCGGCCTGGAACGCCGCCTCGAGGATGAGCGGGCGCGTCACGAGTGCCGACGCGATGAAGGCGTGCTCGACGATCGCATCGACGAGCAGGCCCTGCCGTGCGACGCCACCCGCGTCCTGCAGCACCTGGAACGCGGGTCCGTGGAAGAACCGCCGATAGATGGCGCCGCGGCTGATCGTCTCGTCGGGGAAGAACGCGGACGGCAACGCGTCGACCGGCTCTGCCTGGTCGACGAGGATCGTGCCCTCGAAGTGATCCGCCACGATCTGCCGGCCGGTCCGGGCCACGCGCTCGGACGAGAGCACGCAACGGATCTGCCGGTCCCCGATCGGCTTCGCGCTGACGAGAATCTTGAGCGGCTCCTCGCGGTGGATTTTCACCGGCGAAAGGAAGCGCACGTCGCGCGCGCCGACGTAGCGGGAGCCGGGGCGCGCGGCGATCGCGGCGGCGGCCATGAGCTCGACGCCGATCACCCCCGGCAGGAGCGGTGTGCCGTCGATCGCGTGGTCGTAGATCCAGGGATCCGAGGCGCGCGACAGCGTCCGCCACACGACGACGCCGTCGCCGTCGAGCTCGATGCCGTCGAGCAGCGCGTGCGAGGGCTTGAACGCAAGCTCGCCGAGCTTGCCCGCGACGAGGAGCTCGCCCGTCATCCGGGCAGCGACCATGTCGACGAGGAGATCGGCGCCCGCGTCGGCGGGCATGAGCTCGACGCCGCGGTCCGTGAGCAGCTTCTTCATGCCGCCGCGAACGGCCATGCCGACGTCGCCCCATGCCGTCCAGTCGACGTGGAGCGAGTTCGAGCGGCTCAGGCAGATGCGCGCCATCGCGTCGTTCGCTGCCGAGTAGTCCACCTGCCCGGCGTTCCCGAAGCGGCCGGCAACCGACCCCATGCTCACGAACCAGGCGTCCGGATCGACGAGCTCCGCGAGCACGAGCCCGCCGCGCGCCTTGGCGTCGAACACGCGGGCGAACTCCGCGGCGTCCTTGTCCTGCACGAGGCGGCTCTTCTCGATGCCAGCGCCGTGCACGACGCCCGTGATGCGTCCGAGATCGCGCGCGACGTCGGCGAGCGCACGCTCGATCGCGTCGCGGTCCGCGAGGTCGACGGCGTAGAAGCGCACGTCGGCGCCGAGCGATTCGAGCTCCGCGATCGTCTGGCGGGCTTCCTCCGCAACGCGGAGCGGAGCGAGCCGCTCTTCGATCTGCGCCGGTGTCGCCCGTTCGCCCTTCGCCTGCAGCGCCGAGCGGATTTCGTTCTTCGCGCTCGCTTCGTCGAGCGGTGTGTTGCCTGGCGCGCTGCGCGCCAGGAGCGCGAGCTTCACGGGGCCCCGGCGGGCGAGCGCCTTCGCGACGCGCGCGGTGACGCCCCGGGTGCCGCCCGTCAGGACGACCACCTGGTTGCCGCGAAGCTTCTGCTTGTGCGGCGGGAAGGGTTCCGTCTTCAGCTCGACGATGCGTCGGCGCTGGCCGTCGCGGAACACCTCGGTCGTTCCGTCCGCGCCAGCGAGCTCGGAGAGCGCCATCGCCGCGGCCTCGTTCGGCTTGAGATGCGGATCGAGATCGAGGACCAACGCTTGCGTCGCTTCCCACTCGCGGCCGATCGCCTTCGCGAACCCGGCGCGCGCGCCGCTCTCGGCGCCCACGCCGAGCTCCGCCCACGACGAGTCGGCACCGAGCCGCGTGACGCACATCCACATCCGCGGGGGTTGCTCGTGGAGTTTCTGTGCGAGGGCGAAGGCGTCGAGCAGGGGCATGCCCAGATCGATCACCGCGTCGGGTCGCGCTTCGTCGTCGCCGGGATCGATCGCCTGCGCGCCATGCGATTCGAGCTCGTCGCGGATGGCGTCGGCCAGGGCGCTGTCGCCGCCGAGCACGAGCACGTTGCGGCCGCGCACGCCCTCGGTGACGTGCGAAGTGCGATCGACGAGCACCGGGCGGCGGACGCGGAAGCTGAGCGGCAGATCCCCGGTCGTGCGGTCCCGCTGGGGCGGGGGCGAGCGGATCGCGGCGCCCGGATCCGTCGGCTCGTCCGGCACCTCGTCGACGTCTTGCGCGACGGAAGCTCCCGCGCGCTGTTCGAGCCACGCCGCGAGCTTCGATATCGTCGGGTAGTCGGCGAGCTTGAAGTCGTCGTCCTTCGGAATCGAGAACCGGTCGCGGACCTCGCCGAAGATCTCCGCTTGCTTCACGGTGTCGATGCCGAGATCGGCCTCGAGCTCGAACCCCGGATCGAGCTCGTCGACGTCGTAGCCGGTGCGCGTGCTGATGATGGCGAGCAGCTCGGGGAGCACGCCTCCGGAGGGGGGCGCGGCGGGCTTCTTCGAGTCCTCGTCTGGGGCGCGGTCGAGGGACTGCGGCTCGAAGAGCATCTCTTCCTGCACGTCGCTCGGAGGAGGAGCCCGACGGGCGGGGGGAGCGGGCGGTGCGACGGTGGGCTCGGCCGAGGTCGACGGCGATGCCTTGCCGTCCAGCCACGCCGCCAGCTTTTCGATCGTCGCGTAGTCGGCGAGCTTGAAGTCGTCGTCCTTCGGGATCGCGAACCGTTCGCGGACCTCGCCGAAGATCTCCGCTTGCTTCACGGTGTCGATGCCGAGATCAGCCTCGAGCTCGTACGTCGGATCGAGCTCGTCGACCGAGTACCCGGTCTTCTGCGAGATCAGCTCGACCAGCACGTCGAGCGCCGGTGAGCCCTGGACCATCATCGGCGCGGCGATCGTCGGCGTCGGCGCGTCGTTGGTCTCTTCTTCGACCTCGCGCGCGGCTGGGGCGGGGGCGGAGTCGACGGTCGGAGCTTCCTCGTACACGTCCGCGCCTGCGCTCGGTGCGTCGCTCGCGCTCGCTGCGTCGCTCGCGCTCGCTGCGCGATCGGTGAGCCATCCGGCCAGCTTCGTGATCGTCGGGTAGTCGGTGAGCTTGAAATCGTCGTCGCGCGCGAGGCCGTACCGGTCGCGCACCTCGCCGAAGATTTCGGCTTGCTTTACCGTGTCGATTCCGAGGTCGGCTTCGAGCTCGTACTCGGGATCGATCTCGGCCTTCTCGTAGCCGGTCTTCGCGGCGATGAGCTCCACGAGTGAAGCGACCACCTGATCGCGCGTCGGCGCTCCGGTGCGCGTCGCGGGCGGCGCCTTCGCGACGGGCGCCGGTGCCGCTTTCGCGACCGGCGCGGGCTGCACCTCGCGCGGCTTTTCGGCGGGGCCGTG
>JADMIO010941404.1_pt1 | contig 48336 bp, 30 predicted proteins | sample 8958161 | NCBI WGS metagenome assembly JADMIO01 (sample SAMN16585339, study PRJNA669376) | soil metagenome | isolation source: Crop rotation soil | place: USA: Cullars Rotation, Alabama | collected 2011
CGCGACAACTTGTCCACGTGGAATTCTAAGCTTAGGATCCCAATGTGCTGGAAAGAACGTCGGCTGATCTCCCCACGCGATGAGCAAGCCCATCTCACCGTCGATGGTGATGAACAGCACGCGGCTTCCGAACAGCGAGGCGAAGAACCACAGACGGCTCTTGTCCAGCTCCAACGCGCCGATGAACTTGACCTTGAGCACCAGCAGCGCCGAGTCCTCGTCAGGCAGCACGCACTGGAGGACGCCGAGAATGGCGATGTTTCCCGGCGGAATCTCGATGATCACGCCGAGCGAGGCGGTGATCAGCGGCGGCGTGCCCCAACCGAGCTTCGCCATCGGGCCGACGAGGAAGGTGTTCGGCTTGATGGGGAAGAAGCGCTTGAGGTCAGAGATGATCTGCGGCGCGTGCGCGATGACGTCGTGCGGGAACATCACCCCTTCCACCGCGCCCGTTCGCACCCCCTCGGCCAACTCCTGGAGGTTCATGGTGCGATTGAGTCCGAGCAGACCGCCCACACCGACCAGCACGAACCCATAGCCGAGCTGAATCGGCGTCCCGAACTCGGCGGTGATGATCACGATGAGCGAGAAGCCGGGCGAGCCGTCGGGCATCTTGGTCGTGATCAGACCAATCGCCTTGAGGGAGAAGAGGTTGGAGACGGTGAGCTCGAGCGCGCCAGCGTACTCTCCCTTGTCATAGTCGAGATAGAGGTAGCCGCCGCCCTTGACGACGCTGGCGTCGATCGCGAGGCCGACGCCGTTAGGCGGCTTGAAACCGAGCGACAGATCCACGGGACCCAGAGGCTTGTCGGCCGCGCCGCTGCCGGCGAAGGCGAGCGTCGCGATCGCGCCCATGCGCTCGACCGAGGCGGTGAGTGGCCCGATCTGTCCCGTGATCGCGGCCGACGTCTCGAGGGAGAACGACGCGTCGGGGTTGAGCTTGAGGATGATGTACAGCGTCTCGAAGGTGACCGGCCCGAGGCTTTGGTGCATCGGGATGGCGATCTCGAGTCCTCCCGCTGCCTTGATGACCAGCCCTTTGCTCAGCGACCACTCGATGCCGATGTCGAAGGAGCCTTTGACGTCGGCGCTGGCGAGGAGCGAGGCGAGGAAGTTGTCGGAGTCCTTGGAGCCTAACGATATCGAGAGCTGCTTGAGCTCGCCCGACACGCTCGGGTCGATGCTCACAGCGCCGGTGGTGCTCGCGCCGATGGTGAGGCCGGCACCGACGCCGACGTTGTCGGCGGTGAGGCGAATGAAGTCGTTGCCCCCGATGATCGTCATCCCGCGAGCCGACGCGTTGCGGTTGACGAGGAAGTGCACGCCGCCTGAAATCGTCGCTGCCTTCGGCGCCGCGGAGAACTCGAACGGTGGCGCGAGACGAAAGATCACGCCACCGGTGAGCGCGAAATCCGTCTTGAAGTCCATCCCCCATGTCGGGTTGAACTCCACGCGTTGATCGAGCTCGCGCTCGAACTTCGCGGAGTAGTCGAGCATCAGTCCCGGTGGATTCACCGAGCTGTCGCGGCTCCAGCGGAATGGTCCCGTCTCGAGGAAGGCGTCGGCGCCGATCTTTCCAATGCGTATCGAAGATTCGCGGTGATAGAACACGAGCACCGCGCGCATGATGCTCTCGGGATCGAACGCGGCCGTCCCCCAGCCGTACACGTCGGCAAAGTGGGCAGCGGGATCGTTGAACAGCGTCTTCAGCCGATCGAGGCGCAGCGCTTTCTTCACAAACCGCGGTTCGTTGGGTGCTCCGCTGACTTCCACGACCTTGCGCTCGATGATGCCGAGCAGCTTGAGCAGAAACGTCAGACGGGGGAGCTGCTGCTCCATTACCGTGACCACGAGGAAATCGATCGATCGACGCACCATCAGCAGTCCGAATGTCTGCAGTGCGTTCTGATCCGCCGGAGGGAGCGTGGCTGCCCTGGCGTTGATCTTGTCGATCAGGGCCTCCGTGCTGTCGACGTACCGATAAATCCCCTCGAACAGCTTCAGCAAAGCGCGAAACAAGTCCCCATCGTCGCCGCTCACAATCGCGGCGTCGAGCTCGTCTCCTCCCTCGTACAGCAGTGATCCGGCGTCAGCGAGTGCGAGACCCGCCGCCTTCACCGCTGGATCGTTGGCCACAGCCGCAGGCATCTGGAGACCGAGGTGATCGGTGTCCAGGTCGACGGCGAACGACCCGATGTCGCCGAGTGCTCGAGCGATCCACGCGCCCAGGCGCGCGATGTAGATCTCCTCGCCTGCCATATCGGTTATCTCACGGCGTGTGGCTGTGGCTCGTCATGGTATCCACCAGGCCGACGCCATAGGCGTTGGTGGACGCCGGCGGCACCGATGGATTCACTGCCGCCCGCGGCGCAAACGAGAGATGCGTGCGAACGTCGGTCGTGCTGAGGTTTGGGTTTTTCTCGAGCATCAGCGCGACCACGCCGGTGATCATCGGCGTCGCCATACTCGTCCCGTCCATCAACTGAAAGCGAACACCGTCGAACCACGAGCCCAGTCGGAGCTCGTGGAGCTTGGGTTTCGTGTTGCGTCCGTACGCCGACATGATGTCCACCCCGGGCGCGGAGATATCCGGCTTTAAGATCGGCGCGATCGGGGCGGCCGGATCGGAGTAGTCGCGCAACGGTCCGCGCGACGAGAACGACGCCGGCAGATGATGCTGCGGGTCGGTCGCATTCCCGTTCGTGTCGTCGTACGCCGCAACCGTGATCGCGTGCCGACCTAACGGGTCGACGATGGTTTGGTCCGCGATGAAATGGATCTCGGACGGATCGATGTGCGTGCCGCCGCGCTCTGCGGGTCCGACGCTGAACCCGACCGTGGTATCGTCCCACTGCTCCGGATCGCAGATCATGAAGATCTCGGTGTCCTGGGGCGCACGGATCTTCATCTCGTACAGACCTGGATGGTATGTCACGGTGCTTCCACGCACCTTGGGCTCGACGAAGAAGTCCACGAACGCGCGTTGGATCGTCCCGCCGGAGACCGTCACCGGCACTTCCTTATGCTCGATCGTTAGGCGATGATCGCCGTCGGTAAATGTCGTGCCGATGTCGTTCGGTGGCGGTCCGGCGATCGGGTTGAAGCCAAGCTCCAGCTTCCCACCGATTATTCCACCGGCCATTACCTCGGCGGTGTAGTTCGCGCTGTTCGGCAGCCGCACGGAGAACGCGACGGAGAGCGGTGCCACGGCGCGTCGATACCAGAAGTACACGTGCACGCCGGGCGAATGCACGCGATCTCCACAGTTCTTCCAGGTCGTATCGCCCTCGCGATCGTCCTCGAGTACCAGTGGCACGACGAGCTCGCCGACATGCGGGATCACGAGACGCGCGACTCGCTTCTCACTATCGTCACCATCGTTTCCCGCCGCTCTGCAGATGATCGCGCCCTTGGGGAAGGTGTTGAAGAAGTCCCCCGTATTCGCGGGATCCATCACCGCGTCCGTCCAGACGGCATCCTGATCCAATCCATCGCCTGGCATCGACGCGTCGCCGAAGCTCATGTTGATGACCACCGGCCTCTTGGGGTTCATGCCTGCGGCGGTGCGCAAACACCAGAAGACGGCGTCGCGGTACAGTGCGTGCTCGCCAACCGCGTCCCCTGCCGAACCGTCGAGGTTTCGGTAGAAGATCTCGTCCGGGTTGTCGATGTACTTCACCACGATGATGTCGGCTTCGGGCGCGACGCCGACTTTGCTCGCATCGCCGGAGGGCGGAAAGACGGGACCACCAGCGGCGATCCCGGCGACGTGCGTTCCGTGACCGTCGCAGTCTCGATGCGCGATCGCCGCTCCGCCGTTGATGTGCGTCTCGATCGCGGTACTGTCGAACTGCACCCCATACGTGTGCAGCGAGTCGAGGAAGAGGGCAGGAGGACACTCGGCGATCGACGACGGAACGAGCCCCTGATCCCAGATCTTGAGGATACGCGTCGTCTTCGTCGGTGTGAGTTGACTCATGAACATCGGGTGCGTGATGTCGATCCCGGTATCGATGATCGCGACGATCACACCCTTGCCTGTCGCCTTGGCGATTTGCGTGAGCGCGCCCGAGGTCACGTCGGCATGCCACACGCCGTCCACCGCGGCCCCGGTGATCGGCGCCGTCGCTCTCGCCCTGATGTCGCGCACCGCGGTGTCGAGACGCTTCTTTCGTCGTCGTCCCGCCGACATCAGCAGCACGGCTGGATGCGCGGTGAGCTTGGGAATGTCACGGAATTTCACGACGCCAAGGGCGGGATTCCCAGTGCCCGACGTCGAATGTGTCTGAAAGCCTAACGCCTCGATGGCGGCGAGGTCACCCTCGTAGGTGAGCGTGACGCTCATGCCGGCGTCGGGCGACAGGTCGGGATGCGCCGCCCAAGTCCGGTACGCCTCGCTCAACCGCGTGTCCATCTTCGAGTTCATGTGCTCGTGCGCCATGATCGATGCGGGTCAGACGTGGTTATGGCTCGTGAGCGCGTCTACCATGCCGGCACCATACGCGTTCGTCGCGGCAGTCCCATGCGCGGGGTCGGCCGCAGGTCGCGGGTTGAACGAGAGCTTGGTGCGGACATTGTCGACGTTGAGAGTCGGCGTTTTTTCCAGGAGCAAGGCGACCACCCCGGTAACGAGGGGCGCCGCCATGCTCGTCCCGTCGAACTCCATGAAGCGCACGCCCTCGTCGAACCACGGCCCGTAGATTCCTGGCCCTGGCTTGATGTCCTTGGAGATCGAGGAATTGATCTTCACGCCAGGCGCCGCGATGTCGGGTTTGGCGATGGTGAACGCGGGAGCCGATGGGTCGGCGAAGTCCCGCAGCGGCCCGCGCGACGAGAAACGCGCGATCGCATGGTGTCTGGCCTTGGTCGCGTCGCCGTTCGTATCGTTGTAGGCCGACACCGTGATCACGTTTCTGCCTAACGGATCAACCGACGTGAATTCCTCGAGGATCTTGATCTCCGACGGATCGAGATCCCTGTCGGGAACTTCCAGCGTGCGCTCCGCGATCTGGAAGAATGCCCGCCCGGCGTTCCAATAGTGGCGGTCGCAGAGCACGTAGATCACCGTGTCCTGTGGCGCGCGAATACGCATTTCGTAGATACCGGGATGATATCGCGAGACTCTCGCATCACCGGTCCCCGTCACCTGCGGGCCGAGGAAGAAATGCACGTAGTGGCGATGCACCACGACGTGATCGGGCCGCGTCACCGCCGGGATGTCCTGATGATCGATCGTGAACCGATGCTTGCCATCGGTGAATGGCATGGCGATGTCGTTTGGTGGCGGGCCCACGATTGGATTGAAGCCGAGCTCCAGCTTCCCTCCCACCATCACCTCGGCGCCCCAGCTGCCGCCGTTCGGGAACTTCATCGCGAACCGGACCGAGAGCGGCGCTGGGGCGCGCCGATACCAGAAGTGCACGCCGATGCTCGGGCTGTAGAACCGGTCCTCGCATTGCTCACGCGTCGTCTCCCCTTCGCGCTCCTCGACCAGGCGCAGTGGCAGGATCGTCTCCTCGATGTGCGGGATCGTTATGCGCGCGACGCGCCGCGTCGGCGTGAACGTCTCGCCCGGATCCTCTTCATCACCCGGGCCTTCGTTTCCGGCCGTCTTCACGATGATCGCGCCCTTCGGGAAAGTGCACTTCTTGTCGCCGGGCTTGTTCGGATCGACACGATCGTCCGTCCAGCGCGCATCGTCGTCCAGCCCATCGCCAGGATAGGACGGATCCCCGAAACTCATGTTGATCACCACCGGCTTCGGGTTTGGCGTCATGTGCGCGGCGGTGCGAAGGCACCAGAGCAGCGCGTCGTGATAGCGATCCGTCCAGCCCACTTCGACGCTATCGGCGGTGCCGTCAGGCTTGCGGTAGAAGATGTGCTCCGGTGTGTCGAGCCACTTCACCACGATGATGTCCGCCTCCGGCGCCACGCCGATCCTGGTCGCGTCACCGTGTGCCGGAAACAGCGGCCCCCCGGCGGCAATGCCCGCGACGTGCGTCCCGTGCGACTCACAGTCGCGGTGCTTGTATTCCAGCGCCTTGACGCCGTTGAGATCGTCCTCGATCTGCTTCGCCGTGATCTCCACACCGTACGTTTTCCCGTGCTCGAGCAGGTCGGGACTCGGACAATCGGCGAGCGCCTTTGGCTCGAGCCCCTGATCCCAGATCTTGAGGATACGCGTCTTCTTCGTGGGCGTGAGCTGGCTCATGAACATCGGGTGCGTGTAGTCGATCCCGCTGTCCATGATCGCGACGATCACCCCCTTTCCCGTTCCGTGCGGGATGCTCGTCAGCGTGCCGGTGTCGTTAGGCGCCTGCCAGATGCCGTCGGCGGTGGGCCCAGTGATTCCCGCCGTGGCCCGCGCCTTGATGTCGCGCGGCGCCACTTCGAGCGTCTTCTGCGGCCGACGTCCGGCAGCCATCCACTTCACATTCGGGTGTGCACACAGCCGCGGTAGGTCGCGGAATCTCACGATGCCGGGCGCCTGTGTGCGCGACCGCGCGAATGGCTCGAACCCCAGGGCTTCGATGTCTGAGAGGTCGCCGTCGTAGCTGAGGCGAATGCTCATGCCGGCGTCGGGTGCGAGCTCTGGGTGCGCAGCCCAGGCTCGGTGGGCGGCGCTCAGCGTTCCATCCAGCTTGTTGCCGGTGATGGGCTCGTCCATCGAGCGATCATGAACAACGGGATCCGTGAGGCGCCCCCCTCACGCGGTGTGGTCGACTTCGGCGCCGACGCCATACGTCTGCTGAGTCAACGTGACCTGCATCCGACGCGTACGACTGCCACGAACCTGCACCGCCGCTCTACCTAACGTGTCCACCTCACCTGCTCGGCCACGTTGCCGCCCGCGGGCCGCGGATGACTAACGTGCAGAGAACCGGCCGTCCTGTCCAGTCGGATAGCCGAGAACGGTCTGTGCGATCGCGGCCCGACGGGACGCGATCGCTTGGTCTCAGGGCTTTGCAGCGAGCTGTTGAAGAAACGGTAATGGCGGATCAGCCTGACGACAGCCTCGTCAACGCCTAAGTCGGGCGAGGGCGCGCAGGACCCCTCGGCCAGTCGTCGCTACGCTCACTGGAACGTCCTCGGAATGTCAGAACTGCACGATGACACTGAAGGGCGTAAAGCTGTATTGCCAGGGATTATAGTGTACGTCATCGATGGCGAGCCCCGTGCGCCTGAGCGCTCCCGCACCGACGAAGTATCCATGCGTGCGCGACTCGAGCAGTATCGCGCGGTTGGCGCCTAACGGCACACGCAGACCAGCGCCCACCGTCCAACCACGCTCGAACGAGCCGGTGCGCGACACCGCGTACATACCGCCACCCCCCAGCAGATAGGGGGTCGCCCGCCATCGAAATGGCGACAGTCCGAGCGCGCTCGCCGTAAACGCTGTCAGGTGCGTGTCGCCCCCCCAGCTCGAAAAGGCTGCTTCGCCACGAAGGCGGAGCCACGAGAGCGGCAGGCGAGTCTCCAGTGCTACCGCCGCCGTGTAGCCAACGCTGGAGCCCGAGTAGCGGCCGAGCGGCGGGTTTTCGGTGAACCCCCCACCCACGTTGAACGCCACTCGTGGCGCCACGCTGGAGTCGACTCTCGGCGGGGCTTGGGCTGCGAGCGTTGCCGACGCGGGCAACAGCGATGCTGCTAATAGCGCAATTGCGACGACGGCCACGGCGAAACGGTGCGGCATACAGCCCTCCGAGCAGAGGCGAAGTTACAGCCTAACGTGCTGGTGCGTGCGAAGCAGCGCAAGATCTGAACGACTGCAACAGGGGAAACGTCGCCTCGGCCACACCATTGCCGGCGCCATTCCGGTGGCGGCTCACATTACCGCCGCCTTTTTCGTCGGGACGAACACGACCGGCAACTGGGCGTCGCTCAGAACCCTGTTCAGCGCCGCGAGATCCGCGTCCTCGAGCTGCTGCAGCTTTCGCAGCTGCTCGCCCACCTTCCCCGAGAAATCAACGAACATCTCCTCGTGTTGCTTCGTCGGACCATAATCCCCCGTCTGCACCTGCGAGTTCATCGTGATCAGAATGTTGTACAGCTTGATCGGCTGATCGAGCGTACACTGATCCACATGACACCCCACCTCGTATAACTCGGCGCGAACGGCCTCGAGCTTGTCGCGCAGACCTTTGCCTAGCGAGTCCACTCGGGCGGACGCGGCGCTCCCCTTTGCGTGCTTCATGCGCTGATCGATCTGTGATTGCAGATCCTCGATGCGCTCCACCCCTTCGCTCACGTCGGTGATGCGGTCGCGAACCTTCGTGATCAGCGCGAACTGCCGTTCCATGTCCGCTGCAGGTGTCGTCACTCTCGGGTCGTTCTGGATCGTGAACTGCCGCGTCATGGTATCGCGGCCAACGATGAGACGCACGGAATAGTTGCCCGAGAGCGCCATCGGGCCGTCGAGCGTGCCTTCGTCGATCACGGTGTTCTTGAGCTTCTTCGCGCCCGGATACCTCAAGTTCCACACGAAGCGGTTCGTGCCGGAGCGCGCCGAGACGACCGAGTCCGCAGGCTCGTAGACGAGACTGTCGCGCATGGCCTCGCGCGCGACTCGCGCGACGGAGTCGGCGGCGGTTTTCGCACTATCGCCCGGCTGCGAGTCCGCCGTGTACGAGCGGATCAACGTTCCCTTCGCGTCGCGGAACTCCAGCGTGACTTTCGACGTCGGCGCCTTCGCGAACCAGTAGTCGATCGTCGCGCCGCCCCGGGGATTCTGACCCGCCGTGAGACTCCTTCCGCCGCCACTCACCCAGCGAATCCCCGGTGAGGGTTGGAAGAGATATGCTTGACGTCGCGTCACCGAATCGTTCAGCTGGCGCAATAACGAGACATCGTCGAGCACCCAGAACGAACGCCCGTGCGTCGCGGCAATCAGATCGACACCATGTATCGTGAGATCGCGCACGCTCGAGCGTGGAAGGTTGAGCTGGAGCGTCTCCCAGCGCGCGCCATCGTCGAAGGTCACGTACACACCAGTCTCGGTGCCGGCGTACAACAGACCGCGGCGAACGGGATCCTCGCGAATGGTCCGCGTGTAGGCGCCATTCGGAATTCCGGCGACGATCGGTGTCCACGTGGCGCCGTAGTCCGTCGTCTTCCAGAGATACGGCTTGAAGTCGTCCTGCTGATATCTGTTCGCTGCTACATAGGCAGTGCCGGCATCGAAGTGCGATGGTTCGACGACCGCCGTCCGCGTGAATCTGCCGTACGCGCGCGGCGTGACGTTCGTCCAGTGCGCGCCGCCATCGCGCGACACGTGGATCAACCCATCATCACTCCCCGCCCACAAGACCCCCTTCGCTATTGGCGACTCGTTGAACGCGTACACCGTCGCGTACCACTCGGTGCCGGTCATGTCGCCATGGATCGGGCCGCCGCTTCTGCCTAACGTCGCCGGATCGTGCGCGGAGAGATCGGGGGAGATCGTCGTCCAGCTCGCGCCCTCGTCGGTGGAGCGGTGCACGTACTGCGACGCCGCGTACAGCGTTCGCGGATCGTGCGGCGAGATGAGCACCGGGAAGGTCCACTGGAAGCGATATGGAACATCCTTCACCGCCCAGCCGTCGTAGTTCGCCATCCACACGGAGATGTCGCGGTCCTGACGGATCTTGCGATCGGTGCGCGTGAGAAATCCCGTGTAGCAGCCGCCGTAGGTGACGTTGGGATCGACGGGGTTGACGGCAATCGTCGCGTTCTCGCAGCCCGCGACCGAGAAGTAGTCGCGCTCGCCGATCGATCCCTCGTCCGAGCGGCTGGCGATCGACACCGTCGAGTTGTCCTGCTGCGCGCCGTAGATGCGATACGGGAACTGATTGTCGGTGGTGACGTGATAGAACTGGGCGGTGGGCTGGTTGTAGATGCTCGACCAGGTTGCTCCGCCATCGTACGAGATCGTCGCGCCGCCGTCGTTGCCGTTGATCAGGTGCTTCGAGTCCTTCGGGTCGACCCACATGATGTGCGTGTCGCCATGGGGCACGCGTACCGTCGAGAAGTTCCTTCCGCCATCGACCGATCGTGACACCGAGAGGTTCATCACATAGACGGTGTTCTCGTCGCTCGGATCGGCAGTCACCGCGGAGTAGTACCATGGGCGCACGGACCACATCTGGTCGCCGCTCGTCAGGTCCCACGTATCGCCCCCATCGTCCGAGCGAAAGATTCCGCCCGAAGAATCGGGCGCCTCGATGCTTGCGTACACGCGTTGGGGATTCGCCGGCGAGATCGCGATGCCGATCTTACCGAGCGGCTTCTTGGGGATACCGGGATTGAAGGTGATCTCCTTCCAGCTGTCTCCACCGTCGATGGTCTTCCACAGGCCGCTGCGACCGCCGCCGGCGTTCATCCCCCATGGCGTGCGCTGAAACTTCCACATCGACGCGAAGAGAATGCGCGGGTTCGTCGGGTCGATCGAGAGATCCATCGCGCCGGTCGAGTCATTGAGGAAGAGCACCTTCTTCCACGTCCTCCCGCCATCCGTCGAGCGAAAGACGCCACGTTCCGCGTTAGGCCCGAATGCGTGGCCGACCGCGGCGACGTACACGCGATCCGGATCACGAGAATCGACCACGAGGTCGCCAATCTGCTGCGTGTCGCTGAGGCCCAGGTGCGTCCAGGTCGCGCCGGCATCGGTGGAGCGATAGACGCCAGTGCCGTAGGTGAGATCTTCGCGCGGCTGTGATTCGCCGCTGCCGACGTAGATGACGTTAGGGTCGGATGGCGCGACGGCAATTGCGCCGACGGAAGAGAGGTCGGTCTTGCCATCGGTGATGTTGCGCCAGGTCTGTCCACCGTTCGTGGTCTTCCAGACGCCGCCATTCACCGCACCGAAGTACGCGACGAGCGGCCGCGAGGGATCGCCGGCGACCGCGTCGACGCGCCCACCGCGGAAGGGGCCGACGAGCCGCCACCGCAGCGCCTTGAAGCGCGCCGAGGTGCCCGCGGGGTTCGAGTAGAGGCTCGAGTCGTAGTTCGGATTGAGGAGCGCGGGAGGAGTCGAGCGCTCAGTCGGACGAGGGTTGCGTTGCGCGTGCAATGCCGACGCGCAAACCAATATTGCTATGAGAACCGGAACGAACATGCGAGATGTCTCCCCAGGTCTATTATCCCGGGAGACAATATCGCACAGTGGGTCATCCCGCACGCCCGAAGGGCGTGTCGGGATCTTGTATCCCTGTCTGGTGGCAAGTTACGCGATTCGGACAGGAGATCCCGACACTCGTTCGCTGCGCTCACTCGTGCGCGACGACACGTATTGCTCGTGCTCGGCGGCGCGCCTGCGGGATGAGACAGCGCTCGCCACGAACTCCGCGTCCCGTCCCACGCCATGGACCATCGACGACGACATCGAGTACAGCCAGTTGAGCCCGAGGAAATACAATCCTGGCGCCTTCGTCGACACGCCACGCTCGTGCAACGGCTGCCCATGCTCGCCGAACACCGGCAAGTCGATCCACGAGAACCCCGGCTCGAATCCGGTACTCCAGATGACGTTCGCAACCTCGAGCACACGCCCATCGTCGAGGAGCGGCATGCCGTTTTTCACACCGACCATCCTCCCAACACGCTCGACACCGGCGCGCAGCAGATCCTGCGATCTCACGCGAATCAACGGAGCGGCATGCGGCAAACCGTTAGGCTTTGCCTTGCGCCCAAGACGCGTATCCGTCGTCAGCAAGCGATGGAAAACGAGCTTCATCACGATCGGACCCATGATGTTGCGCCCCACGAAGCTCGTCAGCTGGTACGGCAGCTGCCCCACCTCGCGCCCCGAGATGATCGTCCGCACCCCCGCCCTCGCGAGCTCGATCCCAATCTCGGCGGCCGAGTTGCCGGCGCCGACGAGAAGGGCCGGTCCGGCGCGGAGCTGTGATGGGCGACGGTAGTCGATCGAATGCATCTGCACGATCTGCGAGTCGAGCTGCGTCGCGAACTCGGGCGTCTTCCCCTTCTGATAGTTCGCCATCGCCACGATGACCTGATCGGCTCGAATCTCGCCCTGGTTCGTCTCGAGCACGAACGATCCTGCGCGCTTCGTCAGGCGCTGGACGGCGACGCCAGTTCGGACGGGCAGCTTGAACCGCCTGGCGTACGTCTCCAGGTAGTCGGCCATCTCGTTCTTGGTCGGGAAGGTGTGCCGCGGCGCCGGGAAGGGCATGCCCGCGAGCCCGTCATATTGCGCGGGCGTGAAGAGCTTGAGTGAATCCCAGCGCTTCCGCCACGCGTCCCCCACGCGCTCGTTCGCGTCGAGAATGACGAATGGAATGCCCTGCTTCGCTAGATGGTATCCCGCCGACAACCCCGACTGGCCCCCGCCGATGACGACGGTCGGGATGTACTCGGGCTCTCGTGTCACGCTCATGACTCCTCCTCGTTTCGTTCGCTGAGGAACGAGGATACGTCGTCGCGTTGGGTGGCGCTTCGGGCGAACTACGTATCTATGGATGAAGCCGAGAATGGGTAATTCTATGTAGCGTGTCCAACGTTGTTGGAGTTCTCTCAGCCACGACGGACGCCGCGACGAAGGCTCATGTGACTATATCATGGCGGTACGCATACGCCGTCGCCGCCGCACGACTCGCGATACCGAGCTTCGTGAAGATGTTGCTGACGTGCCGAGCCACTGTCTTCTCGCTGATGTGAAGCGATTGTGCAATCGCGCGGTTCGTCTTTCCCGTCGCGATCAGGCGCAGGACCTCGACTTCACGACTCGTCAGTCCCGCTGCCCCATCGACGCGCGACGCGAGCAGCGCTTCGACGCGCTCCACGTCGGGCTTCGCACCGAGCTCCGCGAAGATCTTTCGGGCGACGTCGAAATCCATGCGTGCCCCGTCCTCGTCGCCGACTGCACGTTGCGCTTGCGCCAGCAGGAGCCGCACACGCGCGTTCTCGTACGGAGCGGCGAGATCTTGCCAACCAACGCACGCTTCACGTAACGCGCTGATCGCGCTGTCGTGATCTCCTTCGGCGACACGCAACGCCCCCGTCCACTGTGACGTGAGCGCGTGCAGGAATGGCGCATCGACACGCGCCGCGATCTCCGAGAGCTCACCCACCCCGGCGCGCGCCGCATCGAGATCGTTCGTCGCGAGCATGATCTCGATGTAGCCGCCCAGGATCCGCGACCGGAGACGTTGCTCGCGTGCCTCGTCGAGTGCGCGACGAATCGCCGCCGCCGCAAGCTCGCTCTGACCCTGCGCAAGGCGCAGCAACGCAAGCCCGGGATGCGGAGATCGTCCGGTCTCACCGGCACGACGATACGCCGCGACGGCTTCCTCCCATTCGCCGCGCAAGCGATGCACTTCAGCACATTGATAGTGCGCCTCGCCGATCGCGGGCTGTGGAGGATTCGAGAGCCACTTGCACGCATCCGACGCGGCATCGAGGGCGTCGGACCACGCGCCATTCAAGTGCATCATCTCGGCGCGCCTGACGAGACAGTGACCGCGGAATGGCACGAGGTCGGGCTGCGACGCATACCACCCCGACAACGCCTCCGTCCACTCCTTTGCGCGACGCAGGTCGTACACCTCGTGACACGCCTCGAGCACGCTGCAGTAGAGTGCGCCAACCGACGGTGGTGACACCTCTCCCGCCGTTGCCGCAATCATGATCTCGTCGAGCAACGCGATCCCTTCGGCGATGCGGCCCAAGCGGACGAGTGCGCGCCCCTGGCCCTGGCGAGCGAGCGTCTGGAGCTCACGGTCGCCGAACCGCGCGCCGACATCCAGCGCCTCACTGAACGCCGCTAGTGCACCCGAGGTATCCCCTCGACGCATGCACCCGATCCCCACGGGCAGCAGCAGATAGCCCCGGATCACCGAGTCCAGCCGACGGTCGTCCACGACGCGTCGCGCGCGCGAAAGCCAGCCATTCCCCTTCGCTTCTTCGCCGCTCGTGTAGAGCTGGAAACCGAGCCAGAACGCGCAGAGGGCAGCGTTTTCGGCGTCCTCGAGCTTGAGGAAGGCGTGGTGCGCCCGAGCCAGGAACTCGCCGCCCTCGCTGTCCCGGCCAATCAGATAGCAGGTCATCGCGAGGGTCGCGAGATCCTGCGGACGGAGGGGACGTTCCTGGTCGGCGCTCGTCAATTGGGCGTACGCGTCGCTCCACGCCTTACGGATGAACGCCGCTCGGCCGCGGCCGAGCGCGTCGGCGCCGCCGGAAGATGGGTTGCCAGTTCGCGTCATCGACACCATTCCACTTGCGCACATCTTAATATCCGGGTCATCCGCCGGACATTCACCGAATTGATTCTTGCCGTCAAAAGCGCCCCTCCCCAGCAGTACCGAGCCAAGCGCTCGTGACGTCGCCCGTCGTCGCCTCGCGGGCCAGTATCTCTCGCGACCGACGCTGACGGACGCGCACGCGGTGGTGTCGACGTTAGGCGCCGTACAGTCGCAGGACTACGCCGCCGCGAAATGGGCAGTTGGGCTTCGCGCAAAGGGGATCACCGACGCCGACGTCGATCGAGCGGTGAATGAAGGGACGATCGTCCGTACGCACGTGCTGCGTCCCACGTGGCATTTCGTGGCTGCCGAGGATGTTCGGTGGATGCTCGCCCTCACTGCGCCTCGGGTCAAAGCCACGATGGCGTACTACGACAGGCAGCAGGGGTTGGACGACGCCGTGTTCCGTCGCAGCGCCAAGGCGCTCGCAAAAGCGATGGAGGGAGGAAAGCACCTCAACCGCGCGCAGTTGCTCGAGGTGCTCAAGCGCGCGAAGATCGACGCGTCGGCGCCGCAGCGGCTTGGCCACCTGATGATGCGCGCCGAGCTCGACGCGCTGGTCTGCAGTGGCGCTCGGCGCGGAAAGCAGGCGACGTACGCGTTGTTTGACGAACGCGTGCCAGCCTCGAAGCCGCGCGGACGCGATGAAGCGCTGATGGAGCTCATGCGGCGCTACTTCGCGACGCGGAGCCCAGCCACCTTGCGTGACTTTTCGTGGTGGTCAGGGCTCACCATGCTCGACGCCAAACGAGGCGTCGAGATGCTCGGGAAGGAGATCGAGAAGGTGACGATCGCCGGTCGGCCGTATTGCGTCTCCGTTTTGGCGCCAGCGGCTGCGCCCTCCAAGCCTAACGCCGCGCTCCTCGTTCCGAACTACGACGAGTTTTACATCGGCTACACCGATCGCAGCGCCCTGTTCGACGCGTTGCGAAAAGCGGGACTCGGCTTCCCCTCGTTCGCGCAACACGCGCTCGTGGTCGACGGTCAGGTGGTTGGCGGTTGGAAGCGAACGACGACGACGCGTGGCGTGGCGATCGAGCTGAGCCCGTCGCTGCCGCTGAGCGATGGCGTCAAGCGGGGAATCAAGTCCGCCGTGAAGCGCTTCGAGGAGTTTCTGGGACAATCAATTGCCGTCGCGCCGCACAGCGTCACGAAGTGAAGACGCACGAGACGACAATTCTCTGATTCGTTGATAGAGCGGACGGAGACGCGGGTACATGTTGCGATAGACGTCGCGATAGAGCCGCTCGTAGATCGCTTGCGCGGCTGGCTGCGGCTCGAAGGAGCGCCCGGGTCGCGTCATCGCGGCGATCGCCGACTCGAAGTCGGGATGAAGTCCCACGCCGACCGCGGCATCGACGGCGGCACCCAGCCCGGACGCCTCGTATACGTGCGCGCGCGATGCGGGCATGCCGAAAATATCGGCGGTGAGTTGCATGGCGATGTCACTCTGCGAACCGCCACCCACGACACGTAGCTCGGTGATGCGCGTGTGCGAGCGCGCGGCAAGGCGCTCCGTCGCTTCACGCAAGGCATAGGCGAGCCCCTCGAGGATCGCGCGATAGAGGTGTGCTCGGCCATGGACGTCACTGAAGCCGATCACCGCGCCCCGCGCTTCCGGGCCGGGAATCCTCACGCCCGGTGCCCAGTACGGCTGCAGCATGAGACCCATCGATCCCGGCGGCACCTCGCGAATCAAATCGTCGAACAACGTCTCCGGCGTCGTGCCTAACGCGTCGGCCGCCGCGCGCTCGGGGTGACCGAATTCGTCGCGAAACCAGCTCACCATCCAGTAGCCGCGCGGCACCTGCAGCTCGAGGGTGTACGCACCGGGCAGCGCAGAGGGGAATGGCGGGATGAGGGGGATCGCTTCGACATACTTGCGCTGCGTGGTATTGACGGTGGAGCTCGTGCCGTAGCTGAGACATGCGATGCTCGGCTCGAGGGCGCCGGCGCCTAACACCTCGCACGCCTTGTCCGCGGCCGCGGCAATGACGGGCAGCCCTTCCGGGATGCCCGTCGCTTCGCTCGCCGCCCGAGTCACCGTCCCGAGCGAGGCTCCCGGCGGCACCAGCTCGGGGAGCTTCGCTCGGTCGAAAGGGGCGATGCGCCACTTCCAATCCCAGGAGGGTGCCCAGCGCAAATGCTTGAAGTCGAATGGGATATAGCCTACCTGCGCGCCGATCGAATCGACGAAGTTTCCGGTGAGGCGATGCGTGAGGAATCCGGAGAGCAGGAGATAGCGATGCGTGCGTTCCCAGATCTGCGGTTCGTTTCGCGCGATCCAGTTCGCCTCTGCATCCGCCTGAAAGCTCGCGATCGTGTCGCGCATGCGCGTGAGTCGAAAGGCGAGACCCCAGAGGCCCCCGAGTGGGGAGAGACCCTCCGTTCGGCGTTGGTCCATCCAGGTGATCGCCGGCCGAAGGGGATGCCCGGCGGCATCCACGTTCACGACGGTGGCACGCTGTGTCGTTAGGGAGACAGCGCGAACGGCTTCTTTCGGTACGTCGCCACCCCAGAGTTGTCTGCATGCATCGGCGACGCCATTCCACAGCGCGTCGGGATCGGCCTCGGACCAGCCTGGATGCGGCGACCGATAGCTCACCGGCACTCGGGCTTTCGCGTGCAGGTTCCCGTGCGCGTCGAAGAGCATCGCTCGTATGCTCTGCGTCCCGTGGTCGATCACGAGGATGTGCTCGTTCATGGCGGACCAATTATAGGGGGGAGCCGCCGGCCCGGAAGCATGGCACAGTCTGGCGCGCAAGACACAAAGCTTGAACCACAGAGGACACGGAGAACACAGAGGTGAACCTAACGATCGTGTTTCCTCTGTGTCCTCTGTGCCCTCTGTGGTAAATGCTTTCCCGCCTGGCGCGCCGAACTCGAGTTACGCAGAACCCAACACGAACTGATTCCCATCCGGATCGGAGAACATCGCGAACGTTCCCCAATCGGCATCACTCGGCTCCTGAACGAACTCGACGCCTTTTCCCTTGAGCTCCTGGTAGGTCTTCTTCACATCATCGGCCACGAGCGAGATGCCGGTGAACTGCCCGATGCGATTCTCATGGCCGGGTGGCGTGAACAGGACGATTCCCGCACCTCCACGGCCAATCCCGAGCTCGATCCAGCGCTGCGTGTCGTTGAACGGTTGATCGGTGATTACACGGAAACCGAGCTTCGACGTGTAGAACTCGAGCGCACGCTGCTGATCGCGAACGGGGACGCCGACGAATTTCATCGCTTTGATCATGAATGTCTCCTGACATTTGTCACAGCGAGACAGTAATAACTCACTCTGGACCGACAAGGCGCGTGATCGTTACTATGGCATCGAATGCCACAGCTCTCGAGAGCGCACATGGCACAGGTGGAGCTCGACCCGTACATCGTCGACGTCCTCATGCCCGACCTCATCGGCCATGATCGACAACCCTCGGCGTTCATTGTCTTCCTCTTCCTCTGGCGACATACGCACGGCGTCGAGCAAGCGACCGTGCAGGTCAGCCTGCTCGACATCGTCACGGCGACCGGGCTCTCCAAGCGCGCCATCCAGCAGGCGTTGAGCTGGCTCTCGAAGCGGCGGCTGCTGTCGATTCAGCGCGAGAGCATCACCGCCGTCCCCGTCTACTCGATCCGGAAGCTCTGGGTCAGGAAATGAGTCGATATATGCGTGCCAATTCCCTACGAAACCTTCCGGGAACGTTAGGCGTACGGCTTCCCTGTTTCACCCTGGCGTAGCCACGTTCCGAGGGCATATTGGCGCCATGAGCAGCCCAGTCCACGACCTCTCCAAGCTCCGCATCGACCGCGATGCCACACCGCCTGGTGTGAAGCGCGCCGTGATGCGGAATGCGATCCTCGCGCTCGTCTTCTTCGGTGGTATTGCGATCGTCGCCGTCGTTTACCGGATGCGCGCCGCGATTCCGGTGCAAACCGTCGTCGCCAGCGCGGTGTTCGATCCTGGTGGTACGCACGGATCTGGCGGAAGCCGCGCGACGAGCGTGACCGCGAACGGATACGTCGTCGCCCGCACGCGCGCCTCCGTCTCCTCCAAGATTCCAGGCCGTCTCGCCTACCTCGGCGTGGCGGAAGGCTCGTTCGTCAAACGTGATGAGGTGATCGCGCGCCTGGAGAATGCAGACTATCAGGCGCAGGTCGCGCAGGCCGAGGCGAATCTTGCGACCGCTCGCGCGCGATTGACCGAGTCCGAGGCGGATCGCGATCAACTCGAGCGCGATGCGCAGCGATTGCGCGACATTCGCGCTCAGAATGCGCAACTCGTGTCGCGGCAGGAGGTTGATGCCGCGGAAACGCGAGCCGCGACGGCGGCGGCGCGCGCCAAAGCAGCAGCAACAGACATTACCGCGGCGGCTGCGGCGCTTCGCTTCTCACAAGTAAGCTTGGAGAACACCCTGGTTCGCGCTCCCTTCAGTGGCACCGTCCTTCGCAAGGAAGCGGAAGTCGGCGAAGTCGTGGCACCCTCGGTCGGCGGTGGGCTCACGCGCGGCGCCGTTGTCACGATGGCCGATCTCGCCAGCCTCGAGGTCGAAGCCGACGTCAATGAAGCGTACATCTCGCGCATTGTCACCGGTCAAGGTGCCCGCATTACACTGGATGCTTATCCAGACACATCCTTCGGCGGTCGCGTGCGGCAGGTCGTTCCCACCGCTGACCGGCAGCGCGCCACGGTGCAGGTGAAGGTTTCGATCACCGATCGTGACCCACGGATACTTCCGGAAATGGGCGCGAGAGTCGATTTTCTCGAGCCCGATACAGGTGGTGTCAAACAGGCCGGCGCTTCGCAGCTGGCTGCACCGCGCATTCGAGTTCCCTCCGCGGCGGTGCGCGACCAGGGCGGGCAGTCGGTCGTGTGGGTCGTGCGCGATGGAAAGCTCGATGTGCGACCGGTCCAGGCTGGGCCGGTGAGCGCCGGCTTCCGCGAGATCCGCAGTGGGCTCTCCGGTGGTGAGCTGCTCATGGTCGGTGGCGTCGAGAACCCGACCGTCGGGATGCGAGTGAAGACCAACCCTTAAAAGCAGTGGGGTTCAGCATGGCGCTGGTCGAGATTCGAAACGTCTACAAGTCATTCCAGCGCGAGGAACAGCGCATCGACGTCTTCAGCGGAATCACGCTCGACGTCGAGGAAGGAAGCTTCCTCGCGCTCATGGGACCGTCGGGATCCGGCAAGTCCACGCTGCTCAATCTCGTCGCTGGCCTCGACAAGCCGACGAGTGGCACCGTGCGTGTCGCCAACGCCGACGTCAGCGCGATGACCTCGGGACAGCTCGCGCCCTGGCGCGCACGGAACATCGGGTTCGTCTTTCAGCAGTTCAATCTGCTCCCGGTGCTCACGGCGTATCAGAACGTCGAGCTGCCCTTGCTCCTCACTCCGCTGTCGAAGAAGCAGCGCGAGGAGCGCGTGAAGATCGCGTTAGGCGTGGTGGGGCTCGACGATCGCATGAGCCACTATCCGCGACAGCTCTCGGGCGGACAGGAACAGCGCGTCTCGATCGCCCGCGCGATCGTTGCCGATCCGACGCTCATTCTCCTCGACGAGCCCACCGGCCAGCTCGACGCGAAGAGCTCGCAGGAAGTGTTGACGTTGCTCGGACGTCTCAACGATGAGTTCAAGAAGACGATCGTCATCGTGACGCACGACATGCACGCCGCCGAGCGGGCGAAGACGGTGCTGCATCTCGAGAAGGGGATGTTCGTCGAAAGCACGCAGACGCCGGGGCTTCCCAGAGCCAGGGGAGCGACCGGCGCCCCCCTGGGGGCGGGGGCACCATGAAATACTTCCCACTCGTCTGGTCGAACCTGCGACGCCACACGCGCCGCACGATTCTCACGATCATCTCCGTCGCGCTCGCGCTCTTCCTCTTCGCATCGTTGCAGACGGTGACGACGACGATCGCGGCAGGCTCGCGGTTCGGCAGCGCGCGACGTCTCGTGTCGACGAACTCCACCGGCATCGTGTTCACGCTCCCAATCGCCTACGCGAATCGGCTGCAGGCGATCAAAGGCGTCGAGGCGGTGACCTGGGCGAACTGGTTCGGCGGTAAGTACGGCGACGGTCGAACGTTCTTCGCCACGTTCGCGATCGATCCCAAATCGTATCTCGACATCTATCCCGAGATCCAGGTTCCTCCCGACCAGAAGGAAGCGTTCCTCCGCGATCGTGGGTCGGCGCTCGTTGGGCCGAAGCTCATGAGCCAGTTCGGATGGAAGGTCGGGCAGAACGTCACGATGCAAGGAACGATCTTCCCCGGCGATTGGATCTTCAAGATCGCCGGTGTCTATACGCCGGGCGATCCGATGATCGGCGACAATGTCTTCATGTTCCATTACGACTACATGGAAGAGAAGGTCGGCCGACTCGGACAAGCGGGGTGGTATATCCTGCGCATCGACGATCCGAACAACGCGGCGCAGATCGCGAAGCAGGTCGACGATCAGTTCCGCAATTCGTCGTCGCCGACGAAGACCGGCACCGAGCAGGCGTTCAATGCGCAATTCGCGACGATGTGGGGGAATGTGAGCCTGTTGATGGGGACGATTGGTCTCGCGGTGGTGTTCGCGATTCTCCTCGTGACCGCGAACGCGATGATGATGGGTGCACGCGAGCGCACTCGTGAAGTCGCCGTGCTCAAGACGGTGGGCTTCAGCGATCTCTCGCTGTTCACGCTCGTGATGGTGGAAGCAGGCTTCATCGCCATCACCGGCGCCGTACTGGGATTGGGTGGTGCGAAGCTGTTGTACAAGTCGACGAACTTCAACGCCGGTGGATTCCTCCCCGGCTTCGATGTCACCACCAACACGCTGGCCGTCGGTGCGGCAATCGCGATTCTCCTGATGGTCGCGAGCGGCGTCGTTCCGGCGCTGCGTGCGGCACGTCTCCCGGTGGTGCAAGCGCTGAGGCAAGTCGGATGAAGATTCCCATTGCGTACAACGTGCGGAGCGTGCTCGAGCGCCCCGCGTCCACGGCCTTCACCGCGTTAGGCGTCGGCCTCGTCGTCGCGGTGTTCATCGGCATGCTGGCACTCGCGAACGGCTTCCGCGTGGCGCTGGCGCGCACCGGGTCGGACGACAACGTGTTGATCCTGCGCCGCGGCGCGGACGCCGAGCTGTCGAGCGGCATCGATCGCGCGTCGGCGAGCATCATCTCGGCGTCTCCACACATTGCCGTCGCGGCGGACGGCAAGCCCATGGTGAGCCCCGAGGTGTTCGTGCTCGTGCAGCTCACGCGCGTTGGCGCGGACACCAATCAGGTCGCGAACGTCGTGGTCCGTGGCATCAGCGACAAGGCGTGGGACGTCAGGCAGAACATCGTCGTCACCGACGGCCACAAGCCCGTCTCCGGGCGCGCTGAAGTGTGTCTGGGCTCCAAGATCATGGGCCGATTCCGTGGCGCGGAGCTCGGGCAGAAGCTGCGCTTTGCTGGACGCGATTGGGACGTCGTCTGCCGCTTCACGGCGGGTGGATCGGCCTTCGAGTCAGAGGTGTGGGGAGAGAACGAGCAGTTCATGCCCGTCTTCCGCGGCCAGGTCTTCCAGTCGATGTCGTTCCGGCTGAAGGACGCGGCGTCGTTCGAGGAGGCGAAGCGCTCGCTCGAGGCGGACAAGCGCATCACCGTCGACGTCCACCGTGAGTCGCAGTTCTACCGCGACCAGTCGAAGATCCTCGGCAGCATTCTGACGATTCTCGCGATTCTGATCACGAGCATCATGGCGGTGGGCGCGGTGTTTGGCGCGGTGAACACGATGTATGCGGCGGTGTCGGGGCGAACGCCCGAGATCGCGGTGCTGTTGACGTTAGGCTTTCACCCGCGCAGCGTGATGGCCTCGTTCCTCGTGGAGTCGGCCTTCATCGCGGCGATCGGCGGTGTCGTCGGGTGCCTCATGGCGTTGCCGATCAATGGCGTCGTGGCGAATACGATCAACTGGGCGAGCTTCAGTGAGATCGCGTTCAGCTTCCGGGTGACGCCAGGATTGTTGTTACAGGGCTTTGTGTTCGCTGTGGTGATGGGAGTCCTGGGAGGGTTCTTCCCGGCAAGACGCGCGGCGAAGCTCCCTGTTGTTCAAGCGCTGCGCTAAGTAACCGGGGCTCGAGGACGGTCGCGACAAGCGTTGTGGCCGTCCTTGCGTGCTTTCGTGCGCGTCCCACACTAACACCCTTGAACACGGATGACACGGATGGGCACGGATCGATCCGTGTATCATCCGTTGGGTCCGTGTCCCGGGTCGTTCCGCTCACCTCCGCACCAGAATCGGGCATGCCCCGCTTCTTCGCTGCTCCTCGTGATATTTCATGAAACTCCATCCCGTCGCCGCGTCCTCGAAGCGCTCGATCCGTCTCTCCGACCCCGATGCCACGGCGCATGGTGACGTCAAGACCGGCGACGCGCTCGAGCGCGCGACGGCGAAGGAGGTTGATCGCATCTCCGATTTGCAGCGCGTGCTGTACGCCGATGAGCGGTTCGCGTTGTTGATCGTGCTTCAGGGTCGGGACGCAGCGGGAAAGGACGGGACGATTCGCAAAGTGTTCACCGCCGTGAATCCGCAGGGGTGCACCGTCGCGAGCTTCAAGGCGCCGACACCGGTGGAATTACACCACGATTTCCTCTGGCGCGTGCACAGCGAGGTGCCGCCGCGCGGGATGATCGGGATCTTCAATCGATCACATTACGAGGACATCCTCGTGCCGCGCGTCCACAAGCTGGTGCCGAAAAAGGTGTGGTCGGCGCGATACGATCAGATCAACGACTTCGAGCGGATGCTCACCAATAATGGCGTGGTGATCCTCAAGTTCCTGCTCCACATCTCGCGCGATGAGCAGAAACGTCGTCTCGAGGAGCGCCTAACGGACAAGACGAAGAACTGGAAGTTCCGCGCCGGGGACCTGGACGATCGCGCGCTGTGGGACGAGTACACGAAGGCGTATCAGGGCATCCTCAAGCACACCAGCACAAAGTGGGCGCCCTGGTACGTTGTGCCGGCGGACGACAAGGACGTGCGGAATTGGCTGGTTGCCCGGACGATCGCGGATGCGCTCCAGAAACTCAAGTTGAGGTATCCCGCGGCGGACGAGGCAGTACTGAAACTCAAAATCGAGTAGGGCTGGCAGCGGTGAGCCGCGAAAGCCACGAGCGGCGAGCTGAGCCCAGCGGCGAGCTGAGCCCAGCGGCGAGCGGAAAGCGGCGCGCGGTCGGCGGTCTGAGGGCGGCGAGCTGTCAGCTCGAGACGCGCCGCTGCCCGCCTGCCGCTGGGCTCACCTGATAGCTCGAGATTCGCTGACCGCCGAAGGCACGCCGCTGCCCGCTCGCCGCTGGACTGACCGACTCACCGAACGTTCCGCCACCGAATTACTGTTGTACGCCCTTGAGATAACGATCCAGCCACGCGCGCTCGTTCAGCATCCGGTGCACCATGTTCCACGATCCGCTGATCGAGTGCGGCATGCCAGCGTACTGAATCATCTTCGTCGGCACGCCATTCTTCTTGAGCGCGACGTACATCTGCTCCGCCTCGGAATAGGGGACGCGTTGATCCACTTCGCCGTGGATGAACAGCGTCGGCGCCTTCACGCGATCGGCGTAGATGAGCGGCGATGAGCGGAGCAACAGCTCGCGCGCCTTCGGATCCCAGGGCGTGCCGTAGAACTCTGTCTCCTTCGTCCGCGCAATGTCAGCGGTGCCGTAATCGCTGATCCAATCCGAGATCCCCGCGCCTGGAATCGCCGCGGCGAATCGGTCGGGGTACTGCGTGATCAGCCAGTTCGTCATGAAGCCGCCGTAGGAATGACCGATGGTTGCTACGCGCTTGGCATCGATTGCAAAGTGCGCGATGACATAACTGATTCCCGACATCACGTCCTCGCCGTCCTTGAAGCCCCATGCGCCCCACGTCCCCCAGAGAAACTTCTCGCCGTAGCCCGTGGAGCTCCGGAAGTTCACCTCGAGCACCGCATACCCGTTCGCGGCGAAGTACTGGTTCTTGAAGTCGAAGCCGTAGCCCACCGCGCTGTGCGGCCCCCCGTGATTGCTCACGACGAGCGGATACGGACCTCCATCCGCCCGATAGCCGTAAGGCAGCAGCAACCATCCCTCGAGCGGCGTTCCATCCTTGCTCGTGAACTGCAACCGCTCGGCACGGCTCAACGCGATCTCACGCGTGAAGTCGTCGTGCACGTGCGTGAGTTGGCGTTCGCCCGAGCCGTCGATCTTCGCGACATGAATCTCCGACGGCGCCTCGAATCGCCCGACGAGATACGCCATCGTCGTCAACTTGCGATCGAAGCTCAATCCGGTGATGCGCCGCTCCCCTTTCGTGACTTGCTCGACAGCGCCACCCGACGCGGGAACACGGAAGAGGTGCGTCGTCCCGCCGATGCCTCCGGTGAAGTAGACGTACTTCCCGTCTGCGCTCCATCGTGGAGATGCCGGCAGATAGTCCCAGTCCGCCGTGAGCACACGCTCAGCGCCGCCGCCCGATGGGATCACGACGACGTCCACCGGCCCACCATTGTCCATCTTCCTCGCGATGACGACATCGGTCGGCGTCTGCCGAAGCGCGACGATCGACTTGCCGTCGGGCGAGAAGCCTGGCGCGTCGTAATCGTAGTCCGTGTTCGTCGTCAGACGCGTGACCTTGCCATCTCGCGTCACCGTCCAGAGGTCGCTCCGCCCGTAGAGACGCTCGTTCCGATACGACGAGTCGGCACTGAAGACGAGCAGGTTCCCATCGGGACTCCACTGCATCCCCGCTGGCTGAACTCCGAGATTGGTCAGCTGCCGAGGTAGTCCGCCGCCTGACGACGCCACCCAGATCTCGCGCGCCGGGTTCGATTCCGGTGAGCGCGGATCGGGCACAGGGAATTGCGCGCCATCGCGCTGGAACTCGAGCCAGTCGAAGATCACACCCTTGAACCGCTCGGCATGCCGCTTCTCGAAGTCCGACGCGTACACGCGCTCCTGCCTTGGCGGCACCACATTTCGGAGCGTCGCTATCCACTTGCCATCGGGACTCGACTGCATCGTGAACCGCCCGCCGCGACCGCCTAACGGCTGAGCCGTGCCCGCCTGCACGGCGCCGGTGTCGACGCGCGCCGGCAATGCCGGATCGATGCGCACTTCACGGCCGCTCACGGTAAACGCGAGACGACCGTCGTCCAACCACCGCGGGCTCGTCGCGTTGCCTCGACTAACGCGCTGCGGCGCCGAGGTGCCGCTCGTCTGCACGACCCAGACCTCGGATTCGATGCCGTTCGTCTCCTCCACTCGCGTGCTCACCGTGTAGGCCACCCACTTCGCGTCGGGGGAAAGCTCCGGGGCTCCGACGGTCTTCAGACGATAGAAGTCCTCGATCGCGAGTGGGCGTCCGGCACCTGACGACGGCGCGGCGGGGGGCGATTGGGCTGGCGCCTGCATTGCAATGATGACAGGCAGAGTCGCGAAAATGATTACCAATCGAGTGGGGGCCGGGCGTCGACGCGAACTCGGCATGACGTCTCTCCAGATAAGGCTGTCGCTGGCGCGGCAAACATTACACCTTACACCACTGCATGGCGACTCTGCTTCCCCAACCACAGGACTTGCCCTCCGACGGCGCGCTGCCCCCGCTCGCGCCACCCGTCGATCCACCTGAGTCGCTCGACGTCGCCGTCACCCTTCCCCCGCTCGAGGCGCCGGCAACCGGTCCAGTCCCGTCGGAGTCTCAGCGCGCAGCCATCGAAGCCGGCGCACACCCGCTCCTCGTCCTCGCTGGCCCCGGTGCGGGAAAGACCTTCTGCCTCATCGAACGCATTCGCTATCTCATCGAGCGCCTCGGCTTCGCACCCGAGCGGCTCTGCGCGTTCACCTTCACGAACAAGGCGGCGGGCGAGATCGCCGAGCGACTCGAGAAGACGGTGGGCGCCCGCGCGGCGCAGGTGAAAACGGGCACCATCCACGCGTTCTGCGCCGAGCTGTTGCGCGAGTTCGGTTCGCGTGTTGGCCTCGAGCCGGGGTTTGGCATCGCCGACGATCGCTATCAGTGCGCCGTTCTGCGGCGACTCGGTCAACATCCACGATTCCACAAGACCCTGCTCACGCGCTTCGGCACGCACCGGTTTCGAGGCGAGCCCTTTCAGCATCCTGGCGACGCGCTCGTGTTCGAGAAATACGAGAGCTTCCTCGAGGCGCGACGCATCGTGGACTTCGACATGCTCGTGCTCAGGACCGCCGAGCTGTTGAAGGACGCGAATGTCGTCCGGCGCATTCGGTCGCGCTGGGATTGCATCCTGGTCGACGAATTCCAGGATCTGAACCCCGTGCAGTACGAGGTGGTGCGCGACATTGGCCTCGAGCACGGGCACGTGTTCGTCGTCGGCGACGAGGAGCAGTCGATTTACTCATGGGCCGGGGCCGACCCACGAGTCTTTCGGCAATTCCTGAACGACTTCCGCCTGCCGGGGAAGATCAGCCTTCGTGAGAATCGCCGATGTCCGCGCGAGATCGTCGCTCTCGCCCGCAAGCTGGTCGAGAAGAACGAACCGCTGTTCGGCGACCAGAAGGAGCTCCTGGCCGATCGCGAAGGCGGGAGTTGTGTGCATGCGCTTACCTTCCGTGATGACGACGCCGAGCTCGCGTGGGTGGTGCGCCACATTCTGTACGAGCGCGAGCGGGACGACACCCTCGCCTGGGGTGACTTCGCGCTTCTCTATCGCAAGCACGAAATTGGCGACGCGGCCGAAGCTGCGCTCCTTGGCGCGGGCGTCCCCTGCCGACTCGCGCAGGGTCGCGCGTTAGGCGAAGATCCCGTCGTGGCGTACGTCGTCGCCGCACTTCGTGTCATCGCCGCCCCCGACGACATCACGCAGGAAAACTTCCTCGAGGTCGTACTTCCGGCGACGCTCGTCGACGACGCGCGCGCGAAGGCCGAGCGTGCGAAGCGATCGTTGCTCGAGCAGCTCGAGACGATGCGTCGCGAGCTGCCGCGCGATCATGGCGACGCCAAGAAGATCAAGCGTGGCTTCTTCGCCCTCGCCAATCTCACCGCGCTTGGGAAGAAGCACAGCACGCTGACGTCGCTTGTCGAGGAAATCCTCTCGCAGCGTATCGGCGAATATCGCACGGTGCTCGAGGAGCATCACGACGAGCTCACAGATCCCGCGGGTGATGACGCGGTGGTGCGGTTGGCTGCGCGCCTCCAAGCCACGCTCGAGCGGGGACGACAGTTGTCGATCCCGAGGCTGCGCGGCGTCGAGATCGCGCTGCAGGGAATGCTCTCGGGACTCGGCGTTCACGCGACGCTTGGACCCGTACCTGACGGCAGCGAAGCCATCACGCCTGACGACGCCGGCATCCTCGGCCTGCCGCTCACGCTGTTCAAGGCGGCGCAACTGGTGCGCAGTCGGCATTTCCGAAACGAGTTCCGGGATTTCGTCGCCATCGATATCGAGACCACCGACCGGTTCACCGAGTCGGCCGAGCCGGTGGAGATCGCGGCGGTGCGTGTTCGTGACGGTGTGATCGTGGGCGAGTTGCATTCCATGGTACGTTCGCGCTCGCCTATCTCGATTGGCGCGCGAAAGACGCACGGCATCACCGAGAGCGACGTTGCCGGCGCACCGTACTTCGAGGAGGTGTGGCCGCGCTTCCGAGAGTTCATAGGCGGCGATCTGCTCGTGGCGCACAACGGTCAGGAGTTCGACTTCCCGATTCTGCGTCGCATGTCGGGTGACGACCTGTGCACGTACGACACGCTCCCTCTCGCGCGTGATCTGCATTCGGGGAGCGCGAAGCTCCCCGATCTCGCACGGCACTTCGGCGTCGATCCCGGCGCGTCACATCGAGCGCTCGACGACGCGCGAACCCTTGCGCGGGTCTTTCCAGCGCTGAACGAAAGCAAGGTCGTGCGCGCGCGCAAGACGTCGCTCCCGCAGCTTCTCGACTGGCTCGGCGTCGCGCTCGCACTCTCCGACGATGACGAGATGGACGCCGAGGCGAGGCTTCTGCGTCAACTGTGTCGCCCCTTTGCGCTGGGGCGGTACAGCGATTGCCTCGAGCTGTATCGACTCGAGCGCGAGCGCGCGGGGGACAACACGCTGCCGACGGTCGCACAGCTCATCGAGCGGTTAGGCGGCGAGCGCTCGATGCAGCGCCTGCGTGCCGAGCGCGGTGCGTACGATCGATATCCGCAGGCGATGGCGAGATTGCGGCGGTTGCTCGAGCAGTGTGCAGAAGACACGCTCAATGAGCAGATCGCGACCTTCCTCGAGCGGATTGCACTGTCCAAGTCCGATGGTGCGGAGCCGGAGCAGCAGCGGGTGAATCTGTTGACGCTGCACTCGACGAAGGGGCTCGAGTTCTCGCGCGTGTACATCCTCGGTGTGGAGGATGCGCAGCTCCCCGGTATTTCGCCGTCCAAGCCGCAGCCGAAGAAGCTCGAGATGGAGGAGGCGCGGCGGCTGTTGTACGTCGGGATGACGCGGACGAAGGATCGTTTGATTCTGACGCACGTGCAGGCCCGTAATGGGCGTCCCACCGGCGGACATCGGTTCCTGGATGAAATGGGCGTGGTGCCGAAGTCGAGGTAGTCGTTCGCGCCTTGTCGAGCTTCAACATTTTGCGGCACGGATGACACAGATTTGAACGGATCGAGCTGTGCGCATTCGAGTGACAGCGCCGGGCTGAGTCTTTTGTGACGCGCCAAACTCTCTACAAGCGCCAAAAAAAAAATCAACGTACGGCAATTCACTGGATGCGCCATCGATTCGATCCGTCCCATCCGTCAAATCCGTGTTCAAAGTTGTTGGGACTACCTCGGCAACAGAAATCACGGATTTCTACTTCGAGAAACTCCGAGTCACATTAATACCTCCACGCGCATCCCTCAGGATCGACGCACGGACAAGGAATGAACGATCCCCTAAAAGTTGCTGCAGCCAAGGTGATGAGGCTCTTGGCGTCCAAGGACTATCGTGGCTTGGAGGCACTAACGAGGGGCAAGAGGTTATCGTCGAGACTCATCGAGCAGGCGATTGATGAGTTTGGCCGGACAGTGATCGAGCCTACACCCGACGCCTACGCTCGCCTGGACGTTGTGGAGATCACAGGTGCGGTGCCGCGCAGATGGTCGGTGAACATGCCGGTGTGGACGGCGGAGCTAGGCGAGTCGGATCTCGAGGTGCAGATGACGATGACCGCCGACGGTGATCACGTGCGTGTGCAATTAGACGGTATTCTCGTGCCTTGAAATGCTGACACGCATGAGCCGATACCGATGCTCCGCGGAGAAGGGATGCGTGTATGGTTGGCCCGCGATTTGGGCCTTGCCACCTTTCCGGAATCCTTCCGTCGAATGACGTCACCTGACTGGTCACGCGTAGAGGATTGAAACGCGAAGGCCTAGCGACGTTAGCGGCGAAGCCTCTCTCACATACACCACCGGTGTACAGACGCATGGCGGCCCGGCGACGACAGTTAAGTGCTCGAGCTCCGTGCCGTGTCCGCGAAACGTCCGTGCGATCCGTTGCAGTTCAGAGAAAGCCCTGATGCCCGTGCGGGCACGGGACCATCCGACCTCCTCGACCTCAGCGCCTGACCCTGCCAAACGCTCACGAGCTCACCGGCATCCTAGAAAGCAACCCACACGGCTTTCAAACATGCCACGCTTTCGCTCGTCGATTCTCGGAGTCGTGCTCGCAGCGAGCATAGGAAACGCGCAACAACCCTATCACCACTTCAGCGAATCGATCGAGTCTCGATTCTCGAGCACCGACCCGCTCGTCTCGTACGTGCTCCGCGTCGACTCGGCCGACCTCTCGGGCTTCGACGTCGAGCTTCGCCTGCGCAAGGCGAGCGACACCGTGCGTCTCGCCATGATGCACCACCCGGAGTACGACGATCGGTTCTTCCGATACGTCGAAGGGGTGCGCGCCGAAGGCCCGCGTGGCGCGACCATCACGCACGTCGACAGCGCGGTGTGGCAACTCGTCGCGCCGGGTGGCGAGTCCGTGGTGCGATATCGCATTCGTCTTCCACGCTCACCGTCTCCGCGCGCTGCCTGGCGGCCCTTCCTCGCGCCGACCGGCGGATTGATCGGTGGACCACACTCGTACATGTACGTCGTGGGCAAGGAGCTCGCGCCCGCACACGTGCGCCTCGAGCTGCCGGCCTCGTGGGGCATCGCCACGGCGCTGCGTCCCACGTCCGACCCGCGCACCTTCTTCGCCGCGTCGGTAGACATGCTCGTCGAGTCGCCGGTGCTCGCCGGGCGGCTGCACGACTGGTCGTTCACCGTCGATGGCGTGCCGCATCGCGTCGTCTACTGGGCGTTGCCTAACGCCACTCCCTTCGACACCACCGCGCTGGTGAATGGTGTCGAGCGCATCACCCGTCAGGCGATCGCGCTCTTCGGTCGCGCACCGTGGCCCGAGTACACCTTCCTCTTCCAGGACGACGCATACGGCGCCCTCGAGCACCCGAACTCCGTCACGCTCGGCGCCACGAGCGCCGAGCTGGCTCGCGGGAATCAGTGGTTTGCATCGGTGCTCGGCGAAACGGCGCACGAGTTCTTCCACGCGTGGAACCTCATGCGCATCCGACCCTCGGAGTATGGCGGCGTCGACTATCGGCCGCCGACGATGTCCGGCGGATTGTGGTTCAGTGAAGGAATGTCGATGTATTACTCCGACCTGCTCCGGCGTCGCGCCGGCCTGCCGGTCGGGGATTCCACGCGCATCGGTCATTTGCAGAGCCTCATCACGCGGTATCTCTCGAATCCCGCGTACGGTCATTTCTCCGTCGAGCGCATCAGCCGCGCGGCCTACGCCACACGTCCCGACGAGCTGGGCGACTACTCCGCTGGCGTCCACCTCCCCGGCGAAGTACTCGGCAACGTGCTCGATCTCGTGATCCGCGACGCGACGAACGGCCGTCGATCGCTCGATGACGTCATGCGAGCGATGTTCGAGCGCTACAGCGGAGAGCATGGTTTCACGAGCCAGGACGTGGAGCGCACGGTTCACGACGTGTGCGGCTGCGACGTGCACGCGTTCTTCGAGCAGTACGTTCGCGGCACCTCCCGAATAGACTTCGCGAAGTACCTGGCGCTGGCCGGCCTTCGCATCGAGACGCCGCGAGTTCCCGCGGCGAACAATGGTCAACCCGTCGCCGACTTGCGGCTCTGGTCGTGGGTCCAGCCCTCGGACTCCCTACTCTACCTGTTGAGTGACTCACCGGAGACGCTGTGGAGCCGAGCGGGTCTCCATTCCGGCGATCGTTTGTTGTCGGTGAACGGGAGAACGGTGGCGACTCAGCAGGACTTTCGTACGTTCATGCGAGGGCTGCGCATCGGCGACACGACGCGCTTCGAGATTGCGCGGCCCGCGGGGAGGAAGTCGGTCGCTGTGGTGGTCACCGGGTACGATCAAGTCATTGCTCGCGTGACGCCAGATCCGAACGCCACGGAGCGGCAGCGACGGATTCGAGAAGCATGGTTGCGCGGTAACTGATTCTGTCGGTGAGGTGACATGAGCGCCGAATGGCGAGTAGCTGTAGGGACGGACGAGACATCGGCGCTATACGAGCGGGCGACGACCGCGTCGCGCTGGATATTCGTGTTCGCGCACGGCGCCGGCGGCAACATGCGTGACAAGGGAATGACGTCGGCCGCGAACGCGCTGCGCGCGCGCGGCTTCGACATCGTGCGCTACAACTTTCTCTACAAGGAGAAGGGCCGCGGTGGCCCCGACCCGATGCCCGCGCTCAAGCAGTGTGTCGCGTCAGTCGTCGCGCGCACACGCGAGGAGCTTGGGCGTAGCAAGCCACTGATCATCGGCGGACGATCAATGGGCGGACGCGCCTCGTCGATGCTCGCCGCCGAAGGCTTCGACTGTGACGCGCTGTTGCTGCTCGCCTATCCACTCCATCCGGCGGGAAAGCCCGATCAGCTTCGCGACGCACATTTGCCGAGCATTACGGTACCGACGTTGTGCCTCAATGGAACGCGCGACACCCTCTGTCAGAAGGACCTGATGGAGGCCGTGCTCAAGCGCGTGCGTCCGACGTTCGAGATGCACTGGCTCGAGGGCGCGGATCACTCCTTCCATGTACTCAAGTCGTCAGGCAGAACCGACGCCCAGGTGCTCGAGGAGGCCGCGGACGCGAGCGAGACGTGGGCAGCGAAGCTCCGTAGCTGAGCTCTGCCAGCACTCCAGCCGAGCCGCGTAGCGCCCAGATTGTTATCCCGCACGATGCGTGTCGGGTCTTCTCACCTTCGCTCGTGACAAAGGGAGGGAGAGGAGATCCCGACACGGCCCTCCGGCCCTGCGGGATGACAAGGGCCATCCCCAGCTATATCCTTCCGCTCGCCGAAACTCGCCGAGCGATGACACATAGCGCAGCACTGCTCAAGACCAGTCCGTTCCACCCGCGCACCTCCGCCCTCGTCCGCGCGCAGACCTGGCGCCGCTGGGCGGGCTACCAGATGGCCAGCGCGTACGATCCGCATCCGGATCGCGAGTACGCCGCCATCCGCAATGCCGCGGCGCTGTTCGACGTCTCGCCATTGCACAAGTACCTGATCACCGGCCGCGACGCGACGCGTCTCCTCGATCGCATGGTCACGCGCGACGTCACGAAGTGCGCGGTGGGCCAGGTGCTTTACACGCCGTGGTGTGACGCGAATGGAAAGGTCATCGACGACGGCACCATCAGCCGGCTCGACGAAAAGACCTTCCGCCTGACGAGTGCGGAGCCGAACGTTCGCTGGCTCGACATGAACGCGGTCGGCATGCAGGTGGAGCTCGAGGACGTTTCCGAGCGCACGGCGGCTCTCGCGCTTCAAGGTCCTTTGTCTCGAACGATCCTCGAACAAGTATCACCCGCCGATTTCAAGACACTCAAGTACTTCCGCCTCGTCCACACGACGATTCGCAGCACGCCGGTCACGATCTCGCGCACTGGCTACACCGGCGATCTGGGCTACGAGATCTGGGTGAATGCGGAGAACGCGGTCGCGGTGTGGGACGCGCTGATCGAAGCGGGCACGCCGTACGGCCTAACGCCAGCCGGCGTGTGGGCGCTCGACCTCGCCCGCATCGAGGCCGGCCTCATCATGCTCGACGTCGATTACTTCTCATCGCATCACGCGCTCATCGAAGACCAGAAATCCTCTCCCTACGAGATCAACCTCGGCTGGACGGTGAGCGACACCAAGGGACCGTACAATGGTCGTCGCGCACTGCGGGCCGAGAAGGCAAAGGGGAGCGCGTGGGGCTTCGTGGGGCTCGACGTGAAATGGGAGTCGCTCGAGAGCGTGTATGCCGAGCGTGCGTTGCCGCCTCAACTGCCAACCGTGGCGTGGCGAACGAGCGCACCGGTGTATCGCGGTGACGAGCAGATCGGCTACGCGACGAGTGGATGCTGGTCGCCGTTACTCAAGAAGTATCTCGCGCTCGCACACTTGAAGGCTCCCCACTTCGCGCCGGGAACGAAGGTGACGATCGAGATCACCGTCGAGCACCGTCGACGTGAAGCTGAAGCCGTGGTGAAGAAGCTCCCATTCTTCGATCCGGAGCGGAAGCGCGCATGACGCCAACGAATGGCAACGGAGGGTCACGGTACGACGCGATCGTTGTCGGGGGCGGGCACAACGGGCTCGTCGCCGCGGCGTATCTCGCGCGCGCTGGCAAGAGAACGCTCGTCCTCGAGCGGCGTCCACTCGTCGGCGGCGCCGCGGTCACCGAGGAGATCTTTCCTGGCTTCAAGTTTTCCGTCTTCTCGTACGTCGTGAGTCTCTTGCGCCCCGAGATCATTCGCGATCTCGATCTGCCGAGCCATGGGCTGCAGATCTTGCCCCTCGAGAGCACCGTCACACCGCTCGACAACGGCGACTACCTCGCTGGTTGGGCGGATCCTGACGAGACGCGCCGCGAGCTCGAGCGACACTCGCCGAAAGATGCCGAGGCCGCGGTCCGTTTCGGGAAGCTGATGCATCACATGGCGATGGCGGTCAAGCCGATTCTCGCCATGGTGCCTCCCGATCCCGCGTCGCTCGCTCCGTCCGATCTGCGCGGCATGCTCAAGTTGGGCACACACTTTCGGTCGTTAGGCGCCGAGAAGTTTCACGCGCTGTTCAAGTTGATGACGATGTCGAGTGCGGACTACCTCGACGAGTGGTACGAGTTCGACCCCCTCAAGGCGACGAAGTCCGCGTCGGGGATCATCGGCACCTTCCTCGGTCCACGCTCACCGGGATCGGCATACGTGCTCCTCCATCATTACATGGGAGAGATCGACGGCGCCTTCCGCGCGTGGGGCTTTCAGAAGGGCGGCACGGGCGCGATCAGCGAATCGATCGCTGGCGCGGCGCGTGCGCAGGGAGCGGAAATTCGCACGAACGCTGCAGTCGAACGCGTACTCGTGAAAGACGGCAAAGTCACGGGCGTTGCCCTCACCAGCGGCGACGAAATCTCCGCACCCATCGTCGTGTCCGGCCTCGACCCTCGGCGCACCTTCCTCGAGCTCGTCGATCGTAAGGTGCTGCCTGACGAGCTCGTCGAGGGCGTGGAGCGATACAAGTTCCGCGGCTCGTCCGGGAAGGTAAATCTCGCGTTGAGCGGATTGCCGAACTTCACGTGTATGCCCGGCGTCGGCCCCCACTTGCGCGGCGCGATGTCGATCAGTCCGAGTGTCGAATACCTGGAGCGTGCGTACGACGACGCGAAGTACGGAGAGTTCTCCCGTCATCCGTACATGGACATCGTGATCCCGTCGATGATCGATCCTGGCATGGCGCCACCAGGAAAGCACGTGATGAGCATCTTCGTTCAGTACGCGCCCTATCACCTGAACGGTGGGTGGACGGACGCGAAGCGCGAAGCGTTCGGTGACGCCGTGGTGAAGACGCTCGCGCGCTACGCGCCGAACATCGAATCGCTGATCATCGGCCGTCAGGTGCTCACCCCCGCCGACATCGAGCGCATTACTGGTCTGTCGGAAGGAAACATCTTCCAGGGCGAGCTCGCGCTGCATCAGCTCTTCTTTCTGCGCCCCGCGCCGCAGTGGGCGAAGTACAAGACGCCCATTCGTGGATACTGGCAGTGCGGCGCCGGCACGCACCCCGGCGGCGGCATCATGGGAGCGTCGGGTCGTCTCGCGGCCCTCGAGATCGTGGGAGGTGGCCAGTGAGCGCCGCGTCCTACGATGCCATCGTCATCGGTGCGGGCGCCAATGGTCTCACGGCGGCGGCAACGTTAGGCAAGGCGGGCCAACGCGTGCTCGTGCTGGAGCGCGCCGAGGCATCGGGAGCGCAGGCGCGTCCCACCGAGATCGCGCCCGGCTACCGTGCGCCCTTGAGCACGGACAGCGGCTGGCTGCCTCCCGTCGTCGCCCGCGAGCTCGGCTTGAACGGTGCGCAACTCGTATCGCCTGACAGCTCGATGAACGTGTGCGATGGTGATGGCACGGTGATCGCGCTTTCGCGAGACCCGGCGCGAGCCGCCGAGGTGATTCGCGCACGCTCGCCGCGCGATGCGCTACGCTGGCCAACGTTCGTCGAGCAGATGGGGAAGCTCGCCGGTTTCCTCGGTGAGCTGTATCAGCTCCCGGCGCCGAGCATCGCGTCGCGTTCGCTGAGCGAGCTCGTGCCGCTCGCCAGCCTCGGACGCAAGTTCCGCAAGCTTGGTCGACGAGACATGATCGAATTGCTGCGCGTGTTGCCGATGTCGATCCAGGATCTGGTCGACGACACGTTCGAGCATGGCGCGCTCAAGGCGGCGATCGCGGCAGGTGGTGTGCGGGAGCTCCGTCAGGGACCTCGCTCGGGCGGCACATCGTTCGTCATGCTGCACTATCTCGTCGGCGCGCCACCAGGGTCGCTTCGCGAGCGCGGTTGGTGGCGCGACGCGCCCGACGGATTCTCAGCCGCTGTCGAAGCCGTGGCGCGCCAACACGGCGTCACGATACGGTCCAACGCCGACGTCGCTCGCATCACAGTGCGTGATGACGCCGTCGCCGGCGTCGCGCTCGCCGGGGGCGAGGAGATCTCGGCGCGCGTCGTGGTCTCCACCGCCGACCCGGCGCGCACGATCCTAGGACTCGTCGACCCTGTGTGGTTCGATCCTGAGTTCCTGCATGCCGTGAAGAACATCAAGTTCCGCGGGAGCACGGCGCTCGTGCAGTATGCCGTAGACCGCTTGCCCAACGTGACGGGGCTGGCGACCGGCGGGAGCTTGAGCCTAACGACGAATCTGGATGCGATGGAGCGCGCCGCCGATGCGGCGAAGTACGGCACAGTCGCCGAGGAGCCGCACGTGGAAATCACCGTCCCTTCGGTCCGCTGGCCCTCGCTCGCGCCCCCAGGAAAACACGTCGTCTCGGCCACCGTTCGATTTGCGCCCTATCGTCTGCGCGACGACACGACCTGGGATTCCACGCGCGCTAGCGCCCTCGCCGAGAAGGTGACTTCAGCGATTCAACGCGTGGTTCCGCAGTTCGCCGATACCGTCGTCGGGCGCCAGGTGCTCACACCCGTGGATATCGAATCGCGCTTCGCGGTCACTGAGGGAGCGCTCACGCACGGAGAGCTCATGCTCGACCAGATTCTCTTCATGCGTCCGGTGCCCGGCTATGGCCGGCATGCGATGCCGGTGGACGGATTGTATCTTGCCGGCGCGGGCACACATCCTGGTCCGGGCATCCTCGGCGGCGCCGGCTGGCTTGCCGCGAAGCAGGTACTCGCCGACGCCAAACGCAAAGCACGTCGATGACAACGTTTCAGCGCACCGTCGCATCGTACCGTCAAGGCGCGCACACGCTTCCCGGCGAGTACTACACGTCGCCGGAGATCCTCGCCGAGGAGAGTGAGCGGCTCTTTCCGAAGCATTGGCATTGTGTCGGTCGCGCCGACAAGCTCGCGCAACCCGGCGATTTCATCGTGCGCAACGTTGCTGGGGAGTCGCTCATCATCGTTCGCGGACGCGACGGAGAAGTCCGCGCGCTGTTCAACGTCTGCCGGCATCGAGGCACGCGCATCTGTCGCGAGGCGTCGGGGCGTTTCTCCGAGACGATCCGGTGCCCGTACCATGCTTGGACATACACGACCGACGGGCGGCTCATCGGCGCTCCGCACATGCAGGAAGTCGCGGACTTCGACAAGCGCGATTATCCGCTGCATGCCGCAGCCCTCGCGCTGTGGGAAGGGTTTGTCTTCGTCAACATCGCGGAAGACCCTGTGCCCTTCGAGGACTGGTTCGCGCCGATGCTCCATCGGCTCGAGCGGTTCAACCTCTCGAGGCTCAAAGTCGGCCACAGCGTGACGTACGATGTGAGAGCCAACTGGAAGCTCGTGTTCCAGAACTACTCGGAGTGTCTGCACTGCCCGATGATTCATCCCGAGCTGTCGACCGTCCTGCCATACCAGTCGGGCGCGAACGATCTCGTCGAGGGCCCCTTCCTCGGCGGCTACATGGAGATCACCTCGCCGAACGAGAGTGCAACGCTGAGCGGACGCGCTTGCGGCCGTGTGGTGAGTGAATCGTTAGGCGCCGACGATCGACGGCGCGCGTACTACTACTCGCTCATGCCGAATCTGTTGCTCAGCGTCCACCCCGATTACGTGAACTATTATCTGATCACCCCTGTCGCCGCGGATCGGACGACGGTCGAATCGGAGTGGATGTTCCACCCCGCCAACGAGGGAAGCGCGAGCTTCAATCCCAGCGACGCGATCGGATTCTGGGACGTCACGAACCGGCAGGACTGGGACATCGTCGAGCGGAGTCAGCTCGGGATTTCCTCCCGTCGCTACGCGCCGGGCCCGTACTCGCCGCGTGAGAGCATTCCGGCGGCGTGGGATCGGGAGTATCTGAGGTTGATGGGACGATAGTCCCGTCACTCTCCTCATCGAGAATCTAGCTCCCAGCTCCGAGCTACGAGCTCGTCTCTTATAGCTAGGGCTCGCCCTGACCCATCGCGATGCCGACCGCGAGCCCTAGCTCTAGGCCGTGAGCCGATAGCCCGGAGTGGTGAGCTGATTCGTCGGGGCACCCAGGGCTGCTGCGGGGACTGGGCCAGCAGGCACCAATCGCTGGCTCTTCAGATCCACACGCACATTCATTCCCTCGATCGTGCGCGCGCCGAGCAACACCATATCTCCAACCTCGGCGAACACCACGTCGTCCGAAGACGCGAACCCTTCCGCGTGAACGATGGCATAGCCGATCTCGCGCGCAATGACGCGACCGTCGGCCGTCACGAATTTGTCAATGCGTTCCGTCCGGACGCCAAGCTCCTCGAGGATGCCACGAGGAATCCAGGTGTACTCGCTTCCAGTGTCCACCATTGTGTTCGGAACCTCCCGAATCTCGCCGCGGCGAGTGTGACCCTCGACGCCCATGGTGACCTCGAGAATCATATTCGTCATGTGATGCACTCCTGCGTTTGCGTCGACATCGCGGCACTGCTTCCCGAATCTATTCCCGGCCTGAAGCCGGTGTGAGGCGCACCCGTGAGCCCACGAAGAGTGCAGCGATGCCCCCGACGCCGCACAGCGACGCGCAGATCCACATCGCACGCACGAACCCATGCACGAACGTCGGCCCGTTCATCCGCTCCAGACCAGCGACGCCGGCGGCGAGCGGAATTGCCGCCACGGCGATGAGCCCCGCCAGTCTCGCCGCAGCATTGTTGACCGCCGACGCGATGCCCGCTTTGTCGTCAGGCACCGCCCCGAGCACTGCGGCGGTGAGCGGTGCCACCAGCGAGGACAAGCCGAGGCCGAAGACCACGATTGCCGGCAGCACCGCACCGACGTACGTCGCTCCGGGCCGTATTCGACTCAGGAGCAAAGCGCCAACGCCGGCGACGACTGCTCCCAGGGCAATCGGGATTCGCGGACCGACCCGTTTCGCGACACGCGCCGACACCGGCGACAAGGCGAGAAGCAAGGCATTTACGGGCAAGAGCGATGCGCCGGCAATGAGTGCACTGTAGCCGAGCGCATTCTGCAGCTCGAGCATCAAGAGAAAGATGATGGCCGAGAGCGCCGTGTAGATGAAGAAGGTCGCGATGTTGAGCATCGTGAACGCCCGCGAGCGGAAGATGTCGAGTGGCAACAATGGTCGCTGCTCGCGTCGTTCCACAAAGATGAAACCGCCCAGGAGCACGAGACCGAGCGTCAGAAGTCCGAGGAGGATTGGGCCCGACGCATGCGACAGGAGCCCGACGGTGATCGCCGTTAGGCTGACAGTCGCCAGCGCCGCTCCTCGCAGATCGAGGTCGCGCCAACTCGTATGGCCGCGCGACGCCGCTTCCGACGACACCTCTGGCACATGCCGCCAGGCAATCCACGCAGCGAAGAGCGCCAGCGGCACCATGCACGCGAACACCCATCGCCACGACGCGGTGTCAACGAGCCATCCTCCGAGGAGGGGGCCGATCGCGGTGGTGACAGCGGACCAGCCCGACCAGTGACCGATCGCCGTCGCGCGGTCATGTTGCTCGATCGTCGTCTCGAGCAGCGCGAGACTGTTCGGGACCATCAATGCTCCCGCCGCACCCTGAAGCAATCGAAAGCCGAAAAGAATGACCGGCGACCAGGCGATCGCGCACAGCGCGGACATCACAGCGAATGCCGCGAGTGAGCCGGCGAACACGCGTCGTCTCGAGAAGACGTCGCCGACGGAACCGCCGAGCAGAATCAGCGCGCTCAGTGCGAGCAAGTACGCGTCGACGACCCACTGAAGCCCGCTGACGCCGAGCCCCATGTCCCTCGCGATCGCCGGCAGCGCGACGTTGACGATGCTCCCCTCGACGAACGCCGTCCCCGACCCGGCAATCGCGGCAACGACGGTCCAACGACCGGCGGATGACTTGAGCGATACAGCCATTGCGCCTCGTACAACGAGCTAGAGAACAAGCCGCAAAGAACGCAGAACGCAGAGGTAAAGTATTCACCTCTGCGTGCTTTACGCTGTCTGCGATTGATGCTTCTTGAGCGAGGGGCTAGGGGGTTGACCCGTTCGAGCCAATTGCCTTGACGAACGCCTCCACGGCAGGCGGCCCCGACCCGACGCCCTCATCGTGCTTGAAGTACACGTACGCGTCCGACCACGAAGACTGACCGGCCACGCACCTCGCCCATTCGCCTAACGCGTCGACATCGTAGTCGAGACGATGCAATCGCAGGTACCCCCACGACGCCGTCGCCTGCACCGGGCACATGAACTCCTCCGACTCGGCGACCACCATCGCGACATCTCGGTCGCGCAGCGCGTCGAACACCTCGTCGTCGAACCAGCTCTCGTGGCGGAATTCGATCGCGAAACGACGTTTCGGCGGCAGGAGCCCGAGGAAGCCTTTCAGCCGCTGCACGTCCTTCTGCATGTTCGGCGGCAGCTGGAAGAGCGTCGGTCCGAGTCGGCTGCCTAACGTCGATGTCGTCCGCAACAGGTAGTCGAGCGCATTCGCCGAATCTTCTTTCAGCCGCGCGAAGTGCGTGATCCGCTGACTCGCCTTGATCGAAAACGTGAACTGCTCGGGGACTTGAGCGGCCCAGCCGAGCAGCACGTCTTGTTTCGGGAGACGGTAGAACGTGTTGTTGATCTCGACCGTCGGAAACTTCCCGGCATAGAAGCCGAGCCAGCCACTCTCGGCCATCCCGTCAGGATAGAAAACCCCTTTCCACTCCTTGAACGCGTACCCGCTGGTGCCGGCGAGCAGCGTCACGACACCATGCGCTCCGGTTCGTCCGGCGTCCGCGTCAGGCTCGCCTTCAGCGCTTCCATGAGGTCGATGATCTTGCCGCCCGCGCCATCAGGCGTGACGTCGGTCGTGATGTCCTGACCGTCCACCTTGCGCTGGATCATCTCGAGCACCCGTTCGCGCACCGTGTCCTTGTACTTCTCGGGCTCGAAGGTGTCGTTCGCCGTCTGCTCGATGAGCTGCTTCGCGAGCGCGAGCTCCTGCGGCTTCACCTCGCCATTCGGCACCGGTACCTCGGTCGTTGCACGAACCTCCTCGGCGTAATGCAGCTGCTCCATCGCGAGCACGCCGTTGAGCGGACGTAGCAACACGAGATACTGCTGGCCGCGCGCCGAGTATTGGCCGAGCGCCGCGCGGCCCGTTTCCTCGAGTGCCTTCGCGAGGAGACGATAGGCGCGGTCGCCTCCCTTGTCCGGTCCCAGATAATAGACTTTCTCGAGGTACTCCCGATCCACCTTCGCCAGCGGAACGAATTCGACGATCTCGATCATCCCCGTGGCCTTCTCCTCGATCGCCTTGAGCTCCTCGGGCGTGAAGACCACATACTGATCCTTCGCGAACTCGTATCCCTTGACGGTTTCGTCACGCGTGACGACTTCGTTGTCCTTGGGACACGTGTATTGCTGCTTCAAGCGCGAATTGCACTTCTTGTGCAGCATGTTGAACGACACACTCGTCTTCGATTCCGAGGACGAGTAGAGGTTCACGGGGACCGAGACGAGCCCGAAGGAGATCGTCGCTGAGGCGATCGAGCGAGCCGGCATAATGAGATGGAATACGGGTGGGTGTTCTATCAGTACTCACTACCTACGCGGCAAGTCGCAAGAGGTCACGACTTTCCCACAGTAATCCACACAGAGTTGTGGATGGAATGTGGATTCCTCGTCTTACTGACGATCAAGGTTCGACCCGCCGGGTCAAAAAGCACTGACCGCAGAGGTCGCGGAGGGTTTGTGCTTCCAACAAGCTTTTCTCTGCGTTCTCCGCGTTCTCTGCGGTTAATGCTTTTGGCTCGTGGCGGATCGATCTCAACTCGCGGGCAAAAAAGGCATGAACCACAGAGAACACAGAGGTCACAGAGAACTACCGAAATTCGTTAGGCACTTCTCTGTGTCCTCTGTGCCCTCTGTGGTTTAAGCTGTTACGGGCCGGCGCGACAGATCCAGTATCACCATCGAGATGACTGACCCGAAGTCACCAGTAAACGACAATCTCGACCTCTATCGCCAGAAGCGATCGCAGGACAACACACCGGAGCCCATGGGCGGCACGGTCCCGCCTTCGCCTGCCCCGGTGCTCGGGCGCCTGTTCGTCGTGCACAAACACGCCGCGCGTCAGCTGCACTTCGATCTCAGGCTCGAGATGGACGGCGTGCTCCGCTCGTGGGCAGTGCCCAAGGGCCCGTCGTACGACATGAACGACAAGCGCCTCGCCGTGAAGGTCGAGGACCACCCCTTCGAGTACGGCGACTTCGAGGGCGTCATCCCCGCCGGCAACTACGGCGCGGGAGGCGTGATCGTCTGGGATCGCGGCGAGTGGATTCCCCTCGAGGATTGGCGCGAAGGACTCGAAAAAGGAAAGCTCCTCTTCGAGCTCAAGGGCTACAAGCTCCACGGCAAGTGGACCCTCGTGAAGATCAAGAAGAGCGAGAAGGACTGGCTGCTGATCAAGGAGCGCGATGCGTGGGTGAAGACGCCCGGCGACGTCTTTCCTGAAGAGTCGGTGTTGTCAGGCCTAACGGTCGAGGAGATCAAGGCTGGCGCAACACCCGGCAGCCGTCTCCGCAACGCCATCGAGCAGGCCGGCGCCGTGCGCGCGCGCGTGCACCCGGCGACCGTGCAGTGCATGCTCGCCGAACCGGCCGAGAGCGCCTTCACGCGCGACGGATGGCTCTTCGAGCTCAAGCTCGACGGCTATCGCCTCATCGCCGCGAAGACGCACGGCGAGGCGCTCCTCCTCACGCGCAACGGCAACGACTACACCGAGGTCTTCCCCGAAGTCGCGCGCGCGATCAAGGCGCTCCCCGTCGACGAATGCATCGTCGATGGCGAAGTCGTCGTCCTCGACGGCCAAGGGTTCCCGCGTTTCTCGATGCTGCAGCAGCGCGGGCGTCTGCAATCGCCGCATGACATTCGTCGCGTCGCCGTGGAGTTCCCCGCCACCTTTTACGCCTTCGATCTGCTCGCGTTCGAGGATCTCGATCTGCGCGGACTGCCCCTCCTCAAGCGCAAGGAATTTCTCAAGGAAGTGGTGCCGAAGCTCGGGCCCGTGCGCCTGCTCGATCACATCGAGCGCGAGGGCGACGCCTTCCTCGCGCAGGTGAGCAAGCTCGGACTGGAGGGGATCATCGCCAAGAAAGCCGACGTCCCGTACCGCGGCGGACGCACGAATCACTGGCTCAAGATCAAGGCGGAGCGCACCGACGACTTCGTGATCGTGGGCTTCACGGATCCGCGAGGGACTCGCAGTCACTTCGGTGCGCTGCAGCTCGCCGATTACGTGAACGGAGAGCTCGTGTACGCCGGTCGTGTCGGTACCGGCTTCACGGAGAAGATCCTCAATGAGCTGATGGCGCTCATCTCGCCGGACGTGCGCTCGGACGCGCCATGCCTGGGTCCCGTGATCGATGGCGTCGCGACGAAAGAGATTCCCGAGGTGAAGACCACCACCTGGGTCGATCCCAGGTACGTCTGCGAGGTCCGCTTTCGCGAGTGGACACCGGATGGACTCCTGCGCCACGCCACCTATCTGCGCCGGCGTGACGACAAGCGCCCAGGCGATTGCGTGCGCCAGCACTTCACGACGACGCTGCCTGACGAGTCCACCGGCGAGAGACCCGCGGTTCCTCGGCCTGTTGCGCCGTCCGCTCCCACCGCGGCACCCGCCGTCGCTGAAGCGCCCCCCGCGCCCCCCGCCCCCCCCGCGCCGAAAGCTCCGGCGGACAAGTCCTTCACCTTCTCCAACCTCAAGAAAGTCTACTGGCCCGCGGAGAAGTACACGAAGGGAGACCTCGTCGACTACTATCGCGCTGTGTCGCGGTGGCTCTTGCCGTATCTCAGGAATCGGCCGCTCGTCATGACGCGCTTTCCCGATGGGATCGACGGCAAGTCCTTTTATCAGAAGGACGCCCCCGAATTCGCCCCTGAGTGGCTGCGGACGGTCAAGATCTGGAGCGAGGACACGCAGCGCGAAATCAACTACTTCGTCTGCGACGACGAAGAGTCACTGCTCTACGTCGCCAACCTCGGCTCCATCCCGCTGCACATCTGGGCGAGCCGAGTGAGCTCGCTCGAGCTGCCTGACTGGTGTGTCATCGATCTCGACCCGAAGGAAGCGCCCTTCTCCGACGTGATTCGCACCGCCCAGGTGATGCACCGCCTCTGCGAAGCGGCGGGCCTGCCTAACTACGTGAAGACCACGGGCAAGACTGGCCTTCATATTCTGCTGCCCCTCGGTCGCCAGTGCACCTACGCGCAATCACGCATGCTCGGCGAGCTGCTCGCGCGCGTCGCGCTTCAGGAGCTGAACGACATCGCGACGATCACGCGCCACGTCACCAAACGGGGCGACAAGGTCTACCTCGATTACTTGCAAAACCGCACGGGACAGACCATCGTCGCCCCTTTCAGCGTCAGGCCTCTTCCTGGCGCGACGGTTTCGATGCCACTCGTATGGGACGAGGTGAACGAGACGCTCGATCCGAAGAAGTTCACGATCAAGACGGCGATCGAGCGTATGCAGCGCATGGATCGAGATCCTTGTGTGTCTGCAATCAACGAGAAGATCGATCTGACGCAGGTGTTGAAGCGATTATCCGAAGCCATGACGAGGTCGTGATCCGATGCGTTCCCCACTTTCGATTCGTCGTCTCCTTGCACTCTTCGCCGTTGCTGTGCCTGCGCTTGTCAACGCACAACCTCGACGGCCCGACTCCACCGCGGGAGGACGTGCGCCGCGGGTCGATCCATTTCGCTTCACGATGATGGGACCCGCGGCGGGCGGACGAATCTCGTCGATCGTCGGCGTCCCGGGAAATCCCCGAATCTGGTTCCTCGGCAACGCGTCGGGCGGCGTGTTCAAGTCCGTCGACAGCGGCACCACCTTCCAGCCGGTGTTCGATTCGATGGCCGTGCAGGCCATCGGCGCGCTCGCAATCTCGTCGTCCAACCCGGCGCAGGTGTGGGCCGGCACCGGTGAGGCGTGGGCGATTCGCGACGCCGACGTCATGGGCGACGGCATCTATCTGTCCACCGATACCGGGAAAACCTGGAAGAACGTCGGGCTGCGCGAAACGGGACGCATCGGACGCATCATCGTGCATCCGACGAATCCGAAGATCGTGTTCGTTTGTGCGTTAGGCCGAGCGACTGGACCGCAGGAGGAGCGCGGCGTCTATCGCACGATCGACGGAGGAAAGAGCTGGAAGCGAGTGCTCTTCGTCGATCCCAATACTGGCTGCTCGGGACTCACGTTGGACGTCAAGAATCCGCGCGTGCTGTTTGCCGGCATGTGGCAGGTCGAGATGAAGACGTACGTCATGAACTCGGGCGGCCCTTCGAGCGCGATCTACGTCTCGCGCGATGGCGGCGATAGCTGGAAGAAGGTCACGCATCCTGGCCTCCCGAAATCGCCGCTCGGGAAGATCGACGTCGCCATCGCCCCCAGTAACCCGAAGCGCGTGTACGCGCTCATTCAAACGGCGAACCAGGGCTCGGTGTGGCGCTCGGAGGATGGTGGCGCATCGTGGCGTGTGATCAACTGGACACGCGCGCTCATCGGCCGCGCCGGCTACTACATCCGACTCGGCATCTCGCCCAAGAACGCCGACGAGATCCTCGTCGCGAATTCGAGCTTCTTCCGCTCGACCGATGGTGGCAAGACGTTCGAGGAAGTCCCGTGGGGCGGCGACAATCACGACATCTGGTACGATCCCAAGAACGCCGACCGCATCGGGCTCACGAACGACGCCGGCGCACGCCTCACGACGTCGCACGGTAAGTCGTGGAACTCGGTGTCGCTGCCTAACGCTCAGATGTATCACGTCGCGGTGGACAATCAGGTTCCGTACTGGATCTATGGCAATCGGCAGGACAACGGCACGATGCGCGGGCCGAGCACGGTGCCAGAGGGCGGGCAGGGGGGACGCGGTGGTGGAGCTGGTGCTGCCGGTCGTGGTGGACGCGGCGGCCGGGGCGACTCGACTCGCGTTGCGGCTGGACGCGCAGGACGTGGTGCAGCACGCACAGGACGTGGCGCTCGTCAGGCACCCGGCGATTCGATCGTCTCTCCTCCTCGCGTCGCGGGAGGCGCGGGCATTCCACGCGACACGGCTTCGGCACGACGACTCGGTGGTGCGCAGTCGGACAGCGCCCAGCGCGACTCCACGCAGGGCAACATCTTCGGTGCCGGTGGATTCTCCACCTGGGACCATGGCCTCGGCGGCTGCGAGTCTGGGTTTACGCTTCCCGATCCCACGAATGCGGACATCGTGTGGGCATCGTGTTACGGCAACCAGGTCACGCGCTGGAATGCGAAGACGAAGCTCGCGCGCTCGGTGAGTCCGTGGATTCACACGCTCGATTCGCCGCCGAGTCAACTGAAGTACCGCTGCCACTGGACCCCGCCGCTCGCGATCGACCCGTTCGATCACGAGACGGTGTATTACGGGTGCCAGGTCGTGTTCAAGACGAGCAACCAGGGGCAGAGTTGGAGTGTGATCAGCCCTGATCTGTCGACGCAGGATCCGTCGCGGATCGTGTCGTCAGGCGGAATCGTCGAGGACAACCTCGGACAGTTCTACGGCGAGGTCGTGTTCGCGATCGCGCCATCGGAGATTCAGCGTGGGCTGATCTGGGCAGGCACGAACGACGGGCAGCTCTGGTATACGGCCGACGGCGGCACGACATGGACGAACGTGTCGAAGAGCATGACGGGCCTCCCAACGTGGGGCACGATCCGTAAAATCGAGCCGTCGCACTTCGACGCCGCCACCGCGTACGTTGCGATCGACTTTCACATGATGGACGACCGTCGCCCGTTCATCTACAAGACGAGCGACTTCGGCAAGACGTGGACGAACGTCACCGGGGATCTCCCCGCCGATCACCCGCTCTCGTACGTCATGTCGGTGGCGGAGAACCCGAACAGGAAAGGAATGCTGTTCGCCGGCACCGGCAACGCGTTCTACTACTCGCGCGACGACGGCGCGCACTGGACGCGATTCAAGGAGGGCCTCCCCGCGGCGCCGGTCACGTGGATCGTCGTGCCCAAGACCTTCCACGATGTCGTCGTGTCCACCTATGGTCGCGGTGTGTTCATCCTCAAGGACATCACGCCGCTCGAGGAGGGGACCGACGTCACGCTCGCGTCGAACGAGCAAGCACATCTCTTCGCACCACATCCCGGCTATCGTCAGGCGCGCAGCGGTCGCGAGGAGATCACGTTCGGGCTCGCGCGGGCGACGCCTCGTCCCGTGAAGCTCGAGATTCTCGACTCTGCGGGGGCCGTCGTGCGCACCATGCAGGTGCCCACGCGCGCCGGGTTCAATCGCGTCGTGTGGGATCTTCGTTATGACGCACCAAAGCGCGTCGAGCTGCGCACGACTCCGCCCGACAACCCATTCATCTGGACGGAGCCACGCTTCAAGAATCGGCAGACACGCCCGATCACACACTGGGGCATTCAAGGTCCACAGAACACAGGGCCACTCGCCGTGCCGGGACGGTACAGCGCGCGTTTGACAGTGAACGGCAACGTCTCCACGCAATCGTTCGAGATTCTGAAAGACAACGAGCTCACGACGCCGCCGAGCGATCTCGTCGCGTCCACGCAGACCCAGATCCGCATTCGCGACGACATGAACGCTGCGGTGGAGATGATCAACAAGCTCGAGACGATGCGAAAGCAGATCGAGGATCAGAAGAAGCGCGCGGCAAATGACGGAGCCGTCATCTCCTCGCTCGGCGACATGGACGCGAAGATGCTCGATGTGGAGCTGCGACTGCTCTCGAAGTCCGATCTGATGAGCGACGACAAGTACTACGTGGAGGCGTACAAGGTTTACCTGAACCTGATCTGGCTCTCCGGCGAAGTCGGCGCCGGCGCCGGTGACGTCGCCGGCGGCGCCGATTCTCGTCCAACCGACGCCTCACTCGCGTGGCTTGCCGACATCGAGAAGGACCTCGGCGCGGCCAAGGCCGCATTCGACAAGTTGCTGCAGGAGGACATTCCCGCATTCAATCGTACGATGGCGGGAAAAGTCGACGCAATCGCGACAAGATAGGGCTTAGGGCTTAGGGCTTAGGGCCTAGGGCCCAGGGCCCAGGGCCCAGGGAATGACTGATGCGGGCG
>JADMIO010819956.1_pt1 | contig 48335 bp, 41 predicted proteins | sample 8958161 | NCBI WGS metagenome assembly JADMIO01 (sample SAMN16585339, study PRJNA669376) | soil metagenome | isolation source: Crop rotation soil | place: USA: Cullars Rotation, Alabama | collected 2011
CGCGACAACTTGTCCACGTGGAATTCTAAGCTTAGGATCCCAATGTGCTGGAAAGTTCTCTAACCCAGTTGTCGATTTCGGACGATAACTGTTTACGTTTTGCCCGATGAGGTGTACCTCACGATAGCCAAGCGACTTCAGGTTGTTGACTTCGGCGATGATGTCCGGTGCCGGCCTGCTTTTTTCGCGGCCGCGTGAGTAAGGCACGATGCAGAACGAACAAAACTTGTTGCAGCCCTCGATGATCGGCACAAAAGCTACGTACGGTGAACGCCGTTCTGCCGGCGACACATTCCAGTCTTCGTCTTCCCTGCGCTCGTCTAAATCAATGACCGCTAACTCACCGTCTTTCGATCTTTCAAGCAGGTTCGGAATACGATCGGTTGCGCGTGTGCCAATAACTAAGTCAACAGCGGGTGCGTTTTTGAAAATCGTGGGACCTTCGAGCTGCGCCACACAACCCATCACCCCAATCGTCGGTTTCTTTTGACTGGCGAGTTCAGCGTTCTGCTTTATTTCACCAATGCGCGTGAAAACCTTTCGTTCCGCGCGTTCACGAACGGAGCAGGTGTTAAGCAGCACGACATCCGCCTCGTCTGCCGACGTGATCAGATCGTAGCCTGCTTTGCGCAAACCAGTTGCCGCGCGCTCGGTGTCAGCCACGTTCATCTGGCAGCCAAGCGTCTCAATGTAAACTTTCGATCCCATTCCGAAAATCAGTGGAAAAGCTCAAATTCAGCGGTAGTTTAACAGAAAGTCTTCGTTCTCGCTCAGTCCTCAACGCGGACTGATGAAAGTAGTACGTTCTTAGACAAATCAAGCACCGCCCTTCGAAAAACTGTTGAAACGGTTCGACAGACTTTTCCAACCCGTTTTCACCGGGCAAAGCCACGGTGAATGAGAGACTCATTCAGAGCTTCCTGAAGCATGTCGCACAACGGTTAACAGATACAGAAAACTTTGCATTCACGTGATCGATGGGTTTTGTTTGATGCGCTTGACCCTGCTTCTCTTCGGCTAGTAGGATGACGCTCGCATTCCCCGTTACAAAATTTCTTGAAGAGAGGTTCCTCCCTCATGTCTTTTAACAAAATCATTCTGGTGGGCAATCTTGGTCGCGATCCTGAACTTCGTTACACGCCGCAAGGTACACCCGTTTGCAGTTTTAGTATGGCCACAAACGAACGCCGCAAAGACAAGAGTGGCGAAATGCAGGATCAAACGACGTGGTTTCGCGTTACGCTGTGGGGACGACAAGCCGAAACCGCGTCGCAATACCTTACCAAGGGCCGTCCGGTTTACATTGAGGGCAGATTGCGAGTTGAGGAATGGACCGATCGCGATGGCAAACCGCGTCACACACTCGAGGTGCATGCCACTGACATGCAGTTTATCGGTGGCGGCCGGGGTGAAGAGCCGCCGATGGAAAGAGCCGCGGCAGCAAGCAGTGGTCCATCAGAACATCCGGAGCTCGCCGACGACGATATTCCCTTCTAAATTCGCCGCAGTTACCAAATAGTGCCCCAACGGCCGAAGCCTCGCAGCTTGTTGTAGCGCCGCGCAAGCCGTTCATCCTGGCTGCAACTCACTGCTTCCGCCAGGCGTTCTGTGAGAGCGGCGTCAAGCAAATGGGCAGCTTGATCGTAATCCGTGTGCGCGCCGCCCGGAGGTTCGGGAATGATTTCGTCAACGATCTTTTCGGCGTGTAGATCCTGCGCGGTGAGACGCAGACCTGTTGCAGCCTGATCAGCAAGCTTCGCATCCTTCCAGAGAATTGCAGCACAACCCTCAGGCGAGATCACTGAATAGATCGCGTTCTCAAGCATCATCACTTGATCGCCAACTCCGATCGCCAGCGCGCCCCCCGATCCGCCTTCGCCGATCACGGTCACGAGCACAGGAACCTTAAGCTTCGCCATTTCGCGCAGGTTGAATGCGATGGCCTCGGCCTGTCCTCGTTCCTCTGCATCAATGCCCGGATAGGCGCCGGGCGTATCAATCAAACAAAAAATCGGTCGCCCAAACTTTTCGCCCAGCTGCATCGCGCGTAACGCTTTGCGGTACCCTTCGGGCTTAGGCATCCCGAAATTTCGATACTTGCGTTGTTTGGTGTCACGGCCTTTCTGATGGCCAACAACTACGACTGGCAGACCATGAAAACGAGCTGAACCACAGACGATCGCCGGATCATCACCGAACCGTCGATCTCCATGTAACTCCACAAACTCTTCGAACATTCTCTCGATGTAATCGAGCGAGTGTGGACGATCGGCGTGTCGCGCCAACTGCACGCGCTCGATTGCGCTCAACTCACCGTTGTTGGTTTGTTGCGGAGTGATTTCCGTTTCTGTTTTTTCCTCTTTTTTTGACATGGGTCAATCGGACTAAAACCCGTTGCCGGCCGCGACTCGTTCGATCTTGAGTTGACAACCAATTTCGCGCACGCCGCTTTCGAAAACGGGGCTGCGCGCCACGCGTAAGTTCGAACTCACTTTCATGCGCACAATCAAGTCACTTTCGATTTCCGTTTCCAAAATGACATCGCAGCCGCCTGCGTTCGTGTTCAACAGGTGCAGAATGTTATCGAACAACTCTTCGGGATCGAGCGCCGGCGGAACTTGCAGTACAACCAGTTCCCGCGCCTTCTGTGCGTCGTCCAGACTTTGGACGACGTCCGCAATTATCGAGGGTAGGCTGTCTTCGCTCAACTCGAGACGGCCGATCACCAACACCGGCAGTTCGCTGCGCACGATTGTCGAGTATTTACGATACGTTTCAGGCCAGAGCACGCACTTAGTTCCGCCAGCTTCGTCTTCCAATCGCATCAGCGCGAAGCGATCTCCCTTCTTCGTGGTCTTGGGTTGGAAGTCGCTGATAATTCCGCCCACAGTTACGCGCGAACCACTGCTCATGGTCGATAGGTCCACCGACTTTAACGCTTTTGCCGCTTGCAGGATTTCCGCATAACCACCCAAAGGATGTGCCGTAACATAAAAGCCCAACGCGCTTTTTTCCGCTACCAGGAGTTGAGCGCGCGTCCAGGCGGGGCCGTTAGTCATTGGTTGCTCTACGAACCCCTCATCCTCGAAACCTCCAAACAAACCGGTTTGACCCTGAAGTCGCTCGCGCTTGGCACGTTGAGCTCTGCCAAGGGCAACGTCAATCGAATTGAATAGCGCGCCACGCCATTCAGGCAGCTCCCGCGCATCGGTTTGCAAAGAGTCAAACGCACCGGCGCCAACCAATCCCTCCAGGACACGTTTGTTGATGCCGCTGTGGGCCAACCGTTCAGTGAATTCGAAGAATGACTTGAACGGTCCTGATTCGCGGGCTTCGATGATCGAGTTAACGATTGACTGTCCCAAACCCTTGATCGCAGTCAATCCGTAGCGAATCGCGCCTTGCAAGGGCGTGAAGCCTGAGTAACTTTCGTTGACATCGGGCGGCAGCAATTTTATTCCCTGCGCCCGCAACTCCTTCGAGTACTTGAAAACCTTGGCAGCGTCCTGCGCTTCACTCGAGAGCACGGCGGCGTAAAAGTGTTCCGGGTAATGGGCCTTCAAATAAGCGGTTTGGAAAGCGAGATAGGCATAGGCGACGGAGTGACTGCGCGGAAAACCGTAGTCAGAAAACTTGTCCATTAACGAGAAAATCTTTTCGGCCTTCTCCCGCTTGATGCCACGCTCAACCGCACCCTCAACAAACTTCTGCTGGTGCCGCGCCATTTCTTCACGCTTTTTCTTACCCATCGCCCGACGCATCAAGTCGGCTTCACTTAGCGAGTAGCCTGCCAGGCGCTGGGCAAGTTGCATGATCTGCTCCTGGTAAACTAATACTCCGAAAGTGTTGCTCAGGATGTCCTTCATCTCGGGAACGAGATAACGGACGGTTTTCTGTCCCCGGTAACGCTGTATGAAATCCTCGACCATGCCCCCGTCCAGAGGTCCCGGACGGTAAAGCGCATTTAAAGCAGCCAGATCCTCGACATCCTTCGGTTTAAGCTTGCGACAGATTTCTTGCATGCCTGAAGACTCGAACTGAAAGACCGCGTCAGTACGCCCTTCCCCGAAAATCGCCATTGTTAAGGGGTCGTTAAGCGCTATATCTGCCCAGTTAATCTCTTTTTCAAGCAGTTGCTTAATGCTCTTTAAGCAGTCACTTATAACAGTAAGCGTGGTAAGCGCTAAGAAATCCATCTTAAGCATGCCGGTCTTCTCAAGATCCGACATGACATACTGGGTGGTTAGTTCTTCCTTTCCCGAAACTGCTATGGGAATCAACTCCTGCAGGGGTTCTGGCGAGATCACAACGCCCGCGGCGTGCACTGACGAGTGACGGGCACAGCCTTCAAGACGCTGGGCAATGTCGATTAGATCTTTAACGTTTGGATTCGTCTCGACTTCCTTGCGCAGCTCGGGCACCTGTTCCAATGCTTGAGTCAAACTCACGTTTCGGCCGCGGACGGGCGGCGGAATCATCTTGGCAATCCGCTCTACTTCGGCGTAGGGCATATCGAGGGCCCGGCCGACGTCCTTGATCGCCGCTCGTGACGCAAGTGTTCCAAAAGTGATGATTTGACAAACCGAATCGCGGCCATAGAGGTGAGCAACGTGGTTGATGACGTCAGCTCGGCCTCGCACGCAGAAATCGATATCGATGTCGGGCATCGAGACCCGGCCGGGGTTAAGGAAACGCTCGAAGATGAGATCGTACTGTAAAGGATCTACATCAGTTATTTCGAGGCAATAAGCGACGAGCGATCCCGCAGAGGAACCGCGGCCGGGACCCACCGGGATAGCGTTCTCTTTTGCGTAGCGAACAAAGTCCCAGACGATCAGGAAGTAGCCGGGAAAACCCATTTGCTTGATCATCGCGATCTCATTGGTGAGACGCGTCTGATAATCCGAAAGTGGATACTTCAGTTCACCGCGCGACACTTGTCGTTCCCAAACGCGCTGGCGCCGACGTTCAAACCCTTCCCTCACCACCTTCTCGAAGTATTCATCAGGTGACGATGCCTCACCTGCCGGGATCGGATAATTTGGCAGGTGGTTGATGTTCTCCGGGAGCTTGAGGTCGCATCGTTGCGCGATTTCTACGGTTCGGGTTAGTGCGTCAGGTAATTCGTTTCCGAAGATGCGCCACATCTCCTCAGGGGTGCGCACATAAAAGTTCGGCGTCCCGTAACGAAGCCGATTGGTATCGCTGACAGTCTTGCCGGAGCCGATACAAAGCAGAACGTCGTGAGCCCGCGAATCTTCCGGCATCAGATAATGCGCATCATTCGTCGCCACCAGCGGCACGCCGGTCCGCTTCGATAACTCGACCAGCGGTTTGCGAATGCGTTGCTGGGCGTCGAGTCCATGTTCCTGAATCTCCAGGAAGTAGTTCCCTTTTCCGAGAATCTCTTGAAACTCGTGCGCGGCTGCCGCAGCTTCGTCGCAATTGTCCTTTGCCAGCATGGCGGAAGGAACGCCCGACATGCATGCCGATAGTGCAATGAGACCCTTCGAATGTTCCGCCAGTAATTCTTTATCGATTCTCGGTTTGTAATAGAACCCTTCCGTGTAGGCTTTTGAAGTTAACCGCACGAGGTTGCGATAACCCTCGAGGTCCTTTGCCAAAAGAATCAAATGGAAGTTTGCTTTTTCGCCGGGTGCTGACGCGGAACGGTCTTTACGGCTGCCACGAGTTATGTAGGTTTCGCACCCGATGATCGGATTAATGCCACGGCTCTTCATCGCGTTGTAAAACGAGATGGCGCCAAACATGTTGCCGTGATCGGTCATAGCACACGCCGTCATGCCCAACTCTTCGGTACGTTTGGCGAGTGGCTTTATTTGAATTGCGCCGTCGAGAAGGCTGTAGTCAGTATGTAGATGCAGGTGGACGAAACTTTGATCCGGCATGTGTTATTAAACAAACTCCCAACCTGATCGAGAGAGGCAACCAGGAAAAGGCCTAATGAATTTGAGGAACCAACTATATCACGCTCGCGTCAGCGCGTCTGCACTGCGCTCGCGCTCAAACACTCAAGCGGGTCTATTTTCATTTTGCAACTGATCATTAGCGATGACGCAATAGGAGTCCAAATGGGACAAACTGAATTAAAAGCGCTCGTTTCGGTGAATCTGAGAGCTTACCCTTTTAGCGAGCCTACATTTTTCGGGTTCGAACCTCATGTCGAAAGCGCTAATGACAAAATGCAAAAAGGAAAATGAGATATGGAAAATCCCGTTTAAAATTCCGCGCGGGTGTCTACTCCCACTCAATTGTGCTGGGTGGTTTGGAACTAATGTCGTACACGACCCGATTTATGCCACGCACCTCGGAAATTATTCGCGACGACACACGCGCGAGGACGTCATGCGGAAGGCGCGCCCAATCTGCGGTCATGCCGTCCACACTGGTAACCGCTCGCAGTGCGACAACCTTTTCATAAGTACGTTCGTCGCCCATCACTCCTACGGTTGAAACTGGCAGCAAGACGGGAAACGCCTGCCACACGGAGTTATAAAGCTCCGCTTGTCGTAGTTCCTCAATAAAAATTCGATCCGCAGCCTGCAACAAACGCACGCGCTCGTCTGTTACTTCGCCAATTATTCGCACCGCCAGTCCAGGGCCGGGAAACGGGTGCCGCCCGAGAATCTCTTCAGGAACTCCTAATTCCCTGCCGATCAGTCGCACTTCATCTTTGAATAACTCGCGCAACGGTTCGATAAGCTTGAGTCGCATTTTTTCCGGCAGGCCGCCGACGTTGTGATGACTCTTAATAACCTGGGAAGGTCCACGCACCGAGACCGATTCAATAACATCAGGATACAACGTTCCCTGAACCAGATAAGCTGCGTCGCCGAGACGTTTTGCTTCGGCTTCGAAGACTTCGATGAAGACCCTGCCAATTGCCTTACGTTTTTCTTCCGGATCAGTTACACCACGCAGCGCTGACAGAAACTGATCGCCGGCACGCACGCCGTTAACGTTCAGATGCATGTCCTTTAATGTATTCAGCGTCAGCTCGTATTCGCTCTCCCGCAGCAGGCCGTTGTCCACAAAAATGCAAGTCTGACGGTCTCCGATCGCTTTGTGAACCAGGGCTGCAGCAACCGTCGAATCAACGCCGCCTGACAGGCCGCAAACTACTCGAGCTTCTGCACCAACGGTTTCCTTGATGCGATTAACTTGTTCCTCGATGACAGCCTTCGGCGACCAATCGCCACGACACTGGCAGATATTGAAAAGAAAATTGCGTATTACTTGCGCACCAAAGGTTGTGTGCGCAACTTCAGGATGAAACTGGACTCCGTAAATTCCGCGCGCTTCGTCCTCAATCGCATTTAAAGCATCGTCAGTAAGCGCGATGATTTTAAAACCATCGGGCACACTGGTTACGTGATCGCCATGACTCATCCAAACGTCCATCTCCTGCGGCAACCCGACAAACAGCGGGCTCGCGCCGTCAAGGATTTTTAGTCTCGCGTAGCCATATTCCCTGTTGGCAGACGACTCGACGTGTCCACCCATGTCGTACGCCATGACCTGCAATCCATAACAGATTCCGAGCACGGGCGAATCGACCGTTTGTAATAACCTGGAGTCGGGATGAGGAGCTGAATCTTGATAGACGGAGGAGGGACTGCCAGACAAGATGACGCCTTTTGGCTGCCGCGCAAGAATCCTCTCGATTGGGGAATCGAACGGTAAAATCTCGCAGTAAACACCTGCTTCTCGAACCCGGCGAGCGATTAGCTGTGTGTATTGCGATCCGAAGTCAAGTATTATTATGGTTTCGTGTTGATTTTGAGTGATCAAAAGAAAACCTCTGACCAGTCTCGCGCGTCATAAAGAGTCTGGCAGAATTGATGAACCGTGGATTATACGTTTCGGAATGAATAACTCAAGACGGCAAGCGTTCCTCACTATTTCCCGGAATGCATTTCGACTACTTTTTTTTGTTGGCGCGCTCGCTGTTTTTTGTGCGCAATATCTTGCCACCGCAAAAAGCCAAACTGTTGCTAAGCCAAAGTCGAATGATCAAAAAGTTGATCTGACTCAACCATTAACGCTCAGCTGGCGTTACGAATCCGATCAAACGCTCAATTTGACACCGGCAGTCGCTGACGGTCGAGTGTATTTGCCGCTGGCCCGCGGAGCGATTGTTTCGCTCATGGGTGTCTCGGGCCAACTCAACTGGCGATCGGAAATCGGTGGTGAGCTCTCTGCTTCGCCCGTAGCCGATCAGAATTCAATTTTTGTCGCCTCGGAAACAGGAGCAGACAACAACAGCCAGCGACAAACGGGCGCCTTGCGCGCGCTTGGTCGCGAAGGCGGCGTGACGCTGTGGATACGAGATTTGCCGGTTGCGTTGCGCGGTGGCCTAACTCTCAATAACGGGAAATTATTCGGAGCAGGGCCGGATGGGAAGCTTTACGCGTTTGACAGCAAGACGGGACAAACAGTTTGGACTTATCAGCACAATGCGCCATTTAATTCTCAACCCGTAGTTTCGGGTGGGCGTGTGTTCATTGGTGGCGAAGACGGCAGCGCGCTTGCTCTGAATGAAACGAATGGAGGATTGGTTTGGCAATTTCGAACCGACGGTGCCATTCGCGGACCGGTGGTGGCCACAGATGAAGTCATTTGCTTTGGGTCGCGCGACGGGTATGTTTACGCAGTAACCGCATCAGACGGACGCTTGGCCTGGCGAAAACGCACGGGCGCGGCCGTGGAAGCGGTGGCACGAAACGGCAATGCTTTGTTAGTCGCATCCCTCGACAATTTTGTTTACAAGTTTTCTTTCAAAGGGGCGCGAGTGTGGAAACGCCGGCTTCCGGGACGAATAGCCTCACAGCCGTTAGTGATGGCTGACGCCGCTCTTTTCATGCCCTTTTCCAGTTCTTCAGGCGTGGTTCTGGAGTTACGCGGCGGACGACAAGTCAACTTGCTTCCCGCGGGCGAAGAGATCGCTATCTCCGCCGCACCGATCGCAAGCGGCGAGGTCGTTTTACTCACCACAGAACACGGCCTCCTGGCTTTCGCCCAGCCGACTGAAAAGCCAATAGCGAAGATTAATTAGTAACTTTACGTGAGGGTTAAGGTTGGTTCACCTGGACGCCGGCCTCAGTCGTATCTGACCGCCGTCGAAACAGTCCGATCACCCGTGCGAGTAAACCATTGAGGATGTAGCCGATGACGAGGGCGAGCAAAACGTAGCGGGAGAATAAAAAAATCAACATACCCACCGCCAGCGCGAGGATAACGGTGCGCATGCTGCGAGTGCGTGTGCCGACAGTCTTGAAACTAGAGAACCTCAGTGTACTTACCATCAAGACACTAAGCGCGCCGACCAAAGCCATCAGCAGTATCGAATAGACTTGCGCGCGATCGACGCCGTAGTGAACCAGGGGCAGCGGCGCAAAGTGAATGATGGCGGCAATCAAGCCACCAGCAACTGGTATTGGCAAACCGACGAAGTTTTTCTTGTCGGTCTTTACCAGCCCTTCCGCAAGAATGCGCGGACGTGAAGCCTGAACGTTAAAACGCGCCAGTCTAAAACCACCGCACATTAAGTACATGAACGACAGGAACCAGGCGAGGTTATGTAAACCACTGCCTTCTTGTAGCGTGGCTCCATATCCCCAGACGTACGCGAGAATCGCCGGCGCCAAACCAAAGGTGACGATATCAGCCATCGAGTCGAGCTGTACGCCAATTTCTGTTGTTGTCTTTGTCATACGCGCGATCCGCCCGTCAAGCATGTCAAACAACAACGCCCAACCGATCGCTTTGGCAGCGTTATCCAGGTAGATAGATGCTTGCGTCAGATCTGTCTCCGAGCCAGTACCGACCAGCTGGAATGCACGCACGGCAGCCATAACCGCGTAAAAACCCATGCCGATGTTTGCCGCGGTGAAGGCAGAGGGGATTAGGTAAACTCCCTTTTTCAGCCCGCGTCGTTCTGGATTTTTCGTTTCCATGGTCAGTGCCAACGACTATCTTATTCTTCCGATGATTGTCGTTCCACCTTTTACACGATCCCCTTCCCTAACCTGTAATTCAACGTTGGACGGCAATAAAAGATCCGTACGCGAGCTAAACTTAATTAAGCCGAAACGCTCACCGAGAGCCAGGTTTTGACCGACGCGCGTCCAGCAAACAATTCTGCGGGCCAGAATCCCGGCAATTTGTTTGCAAACGACCGTGATTCGTTCACCATCGATCGTAAGCGCATTCTGTTCGTTGACCAAACTTGCCGCTTCTTTTGTGGCCATCAGAAATTTCCCGCGCGTGTAGGCGACGTTGGTAACGAGGCCGGCGATCGGCGCGCGATTGATGTGCACATCAAGCGGAGACAAGAAAATGCTGACTACGAATGGTGATTCAGAACTTTGCGGATCGACAGGCGATACTCGTGTTACACGCCCGTCGGCTGGTGATACCACAAGATCCGGATCATCGGGCAGCTCGCGATTCGGATCGCGAAAGAAAAATGCCATGAACGCGGCTAATAAGCCAAAGACAATCGCCAGCGGCCAGAAGCCCAACGCAAGCACAATTACTGCGAGCACCAGTGGCACTACGATGTAAACAATTCCGTCTCGCGCGATTGTCATGGTTCCGTATTCAATTAACGAACGTCAGGCGCAAGAAAGGGGACGCGAATTTTCTTCACGTCCCCTAACTAATCTAACTGCATCGCTCCGGTGCGCGAGTTAATGACTCACGCTTTCATTTTTCTGGTGTTCCGCGATCAGGGAATACATTCGATCTTTAATAGCCAACTTCTTCTTTTTCAGTGTTATCTCTTCCAGTTGTTCTTCGTCGCTCGGATATGCCAGGGCAGTCAGTTCACTAAGCCGTTCTTCATACTTGCTGTGTTCTCTCGCGAGTTCGCGGAACACAGGATCCTGATTCATCAATTCTTCTTTAAGCATATCCGCAGTTCTAATGTCCATTTTCGTGCATGTCTCCTTTCAGACGCTACGACTGGCAAGATGGGTGAAGGAAAGTCCTGGAAAAATTTTTGGATTGTTTCGGACACGAAAAAATGTTAGCCCAATTGAGACGCTGGATCAAGGGGTTCTCTTAATTCCATCAGCATCACCAGGGCATCTTCCACCGGATCAGAGTAGTATCGCGTTCTTTTGGCGGTTACGCGAAAGCCACACTTTTCATAAAGTGCAAGCGCGGCAGAGTTTCCAGCCCGCAGCTCGAGATATGCGCACTGAACACCCGCCTGCCTGCCTTTTGCCAAAACCGCTGTCAGTAGCGCTCGTCCAATGCCGCAACGGCGGTATCTCTCGCGTACCGCAACGTTATTGATGTGAAGCTCATCGGCGCCCAGACGGGCAACGATATAGCCCGCGACGCTGCGGTTCTTCTCCAAATCTCGAGGGGCAATTCGGGCCACCAGCATCAAGTCACGGTTCCTGCCCTGAAGTTCTGCGTAATAAGCACCCCATCCCCAACGGCTCAAGCCGGAACTTTCTTCAATTTCTACCACCTCGAGCAGGTCGTGCTCGGTCATCGGTGAAATGAAGACGCTCTGATCGGCGAGGGGGACGGCTTTTTCAGTTATTGACATTTTTGGTTCAATTCGGCGTCGGAAGGTCGCACGTAGATTGCACTGACTTTTTCCGGCGATTGCAATTCGTTCTTTGAGTGCGCTTGAAGCGCCAGCGCCGCCACGTGTTTCGCAAGGTTCGGTTCCTCTTCCGCGAAGTACCAAAAGGAATCTGAAGCCGAAGCAGGCTCAAACTTAACAACAGAGACGTTCGCGGCTTTTGCGGCGTTCTCAATCAAGTCCCGTCGCTGTTGAACGGCTGGACCAGCCCAAACCAGTTGCTTGAGATGTTTATACCGTGCGATGAGGGCTGACGGCGAAAGGTGTGCGGCGCTATCCAACTCTGCCACTGCGCCATGACCGTTGACCGAAAACATCTGTACGAAAACTTCACCGCGCCCGGCAGGTAAGAGTGCAATTGTCGCCGCTGACGGTCCAGCTGCATGTGCCACTGCGGCGAGCGTGGGAATCCCGATGCAAGGCCGGTTTAGCGAGACAGCCAGACCCTTCAAGGTTGCAATCCCGATACGCAAACCGGTGAAACTTCCAGGACCGGACGCGCAGCAAAAAATATCAACGTCAGCAAGGCTGGATCCGGACTCCGTTAGTATTTGATTGATGTCGTTCAATAAGCTCGTGGATTGCGAAACGCCTGGATCACCGACGGTGCTGGCCAGCTCGACATCACCGGCGCCAAGCCAAACGCTGCCGGCCATAGTTGCGGTTTCCAGACTGAGGATCACGGGAGCGGCCATTTCTTTGCTCAATGCTGCACCACCCCATTAGGCGGACCAATTACAAGCTTCGCAATCCGGAATAGACAATTGGCCATCTGATACGGCAAGCGCGGCAAGTTATTGAACCTACCGTTCACACTGATCGTGGCTAGAATTGGATTGGGCCAGCGTTGCTTCAAACCCTTAAACAGGCCCGAAGGATGTCGCAGCAAATCGGCCATCGGAATAGGATGGCTCATCGGTGGCTGATGAATGGCAAACGGACTCTCCCATTGTTGCAGAATATTTGCCACCAGCCATGAAGGGAGTGGTGTGTGAAGTCGCAACGGCAGGTTTGACGTATCTGCTCCGAGCAAACGGTGAGACAGGGCTATAGCGCATGCAATCCAACTGGCACGCGTCGCATTCCGACCCAGACAAATGTCCCAATTAAATTTGGCCGGCAGCGACTCGATCGTAACGCCGACATCGCATAGCCACAGCGGTCGCCACCCACCGTGCTTCAACAAATGAATGCACGAAAGTGCCAGTTGATCTTCAAGACCCAACACGCGAATCGGCTCACCATTAAGCTCAACAATTCGTGATCGGTTGAAAAGGTCGTCTACCGAGCGTTCATCGATCTCTGAAAAGTGACGATGTAGATCCACCCAACAATCTCGCGTGTCAGAAGACTGCAAGGCCGCTTCTGCCGCCGATACCTGTGAAGGCCGCACGCAGATGTCGAGGTCGCCATACGGCCGCAACGCTCGGGCGGAGTAAAGACCCGCGGTGGCCCAACCCTTCGCGAGAATTGCATCGATGCCGGACTCTCGCAGACGACGAAATACCTTGAAGATCTTTTGTTCGTGAACTTCAGATTGCAGCGACTGTAGGCGGTAGGCCTGGTGCAAAACTTGAGCCGATGGAGACTCGCGAAGGGTTGTGTTCTTTATCCGACTCCAGCCAAGCGCCGCAGTGCCCGAGTCGTAGAGCAGTGGCGTCACCAGGTCGAGTTCGGCTTCTGAGATATCGAGAGCCTCCGCGTATGAATTACGCCACGAGCCCGCAAGAACTTTTGCTACTAGTTCCCCTTTGGTCAAGAGATCACCTGAAGTTGGTTTGTTCAATTCGCCGCAATAGTGCCGGTGCGATTTTTGCTGCGTCCCCACGCACGCCCTTCAATACGTCGGCTTGTGACGTGACCCGCTGTAACGTCGCCAGTGCGCGTTCGGGACGACGACGAGCTGAAACTGTATTGAACAGCAGCTCCAGCACGCCTTCACCGGGAGTCAATTTTCGTGGACTCCAACGCGCATCCGGTTTGAAGTGGGTCATCAAAACGAGGCCGACTTGTAATGGTTTGGTACCGGAAATACCTAAATCATCCGGTTGGACTTTTGTTTGGCGAAATTCACCCTCCGCGCGCAATTCGAGTGGCTTCCAGAAAGGGTGCACTCGCCCGCGCGAGTCCAGCACCGCGTATTCATCGGAATAGTAAGTGGCCCCGGATCGTACAAGTTCCGCGACCAACGTCGACTTGCCGCTGAAACTCCTTCCCGGAATCACGATGCCCTTTCCTTTCCAACCGACTACACCGGCGTGCACGAAGACCCGATGCGTTGCCAGTTCAGCAACAAAGAGTCGCAAATCGGATTCGAAGGCTTCAAGAATTGCGTCTAGATCTTTGGCGCGTCCCAGCTCAACATCGTCCGCGTAAAGCACAACGACCGCTCGGCGGCGTGCTTTCTTCGCTTCAACAACAAAAGAGTAGACGCGGTTTACGACCGCGGATGAGAGCCACTGGCGCTCTGCCGGCAAATGTTGCTCAATTTGGTGAAGTAACGAAGCATCCGTCGAGCGAATACCGATTCGGACTCCATAACAACGAAGAGCGGCTCCGCTTGCCCACTTAATTTGATCGAATTGCGACGAACCCACGGCAGACTTCCGCAACCGTGGAATAAGTTGGGCTGGCATTTGTTATTTCAGCGCTTGAATGGAAAAGCTATCGAGCGAAATTGATCCGAAGATCGGGCACGGCGAGGTTGCGCAGTCTTGCCTTTGCAGGCCGAGGATTACCGCATTGGTTGTTGCAGAGGTGCTGAACTCAAAACTGACCGGGCGCCAATCATTAGTTTCTTTTCCCAACGCCTCAGACCGTCCGAGCTGGCTGATCGGGTTTGCAGCATCATTGACAACCACTACCGGCAAACCACCGCTGACGATTGATTTAGAAGCGTAGGCAAAATTTATCTGATAACGGCGTGAGGGTTCGACGATAATTAACTGCGACAGAATGATCCCGGGGATTGGCGTTCCCGCATAATCGATCATCAGGCTCTTGGAGCCGCTCTGGCGCGTAGTGGCGAGTGTAAAAAAAACATTTTGCAGATCGCGGGGCACTCGCCAACCAAACCCCTCTTGCCCGCGTAGCAACTCGCCTTCAAAACCGCCGTCAATAATCATTGACTGAGGTGTTTTGTTATCTCGGTTGTGGTTCCAAATCGTGAAAGCTTCTTTGAAAGCACCCGCCGTGATCATTTCTGAAAGCAATTCCCGCTCAATAGGTTCAGGGACATGAGCTACAGAGGTTGCTTGTGTGGTGGCCTCCACTGATTTGCCGCGACGAGCCAAAAGACGCGCAAAGGCCAGCCGCTTTGGATCCGTGTTTATCTCTGCAAGTTGTTTGGTTAACTGCACGTCGCCGCGCGCAATGCCCCACGCAAGGTCAATAAGCTGCGGCATTAACTCCGGGTCACTCTGCACCGCACGATTCAGCTCCTTGAAAGCGGCGTCGAATTGTCGACTACGTAGTAACACGTTGCCGCGGATCCAGCGTGGTTTCGCGTAGTAAGGGGCGCGCGTAATCGCTTCACCCAGAGCCAGAATGGCACCGGGGGCGTCACCAAGTTGATCTCGAACTAAGCCGAGTTCCATCCAGAGACTATAGTCTGCCGGTCTCAGAGCTACTGCTTGTTCGAGTTCACTTGTGGATTGAGCTGGCGTATTGGCTAAACTCAACGCCGCAGCGTGCGCGAAATGTGTTTCAGCGTCTTTCGGCGACAACTCCATGGCAGTGTTGGTGGCGGCGAGATTGCCACTCGTGAGCGCGTAGTCGACAAGCACGTGTGATAGACCATATGCAACCGCAGCGCGCACCAGGAACAGAGATACCGCGATCCCCAGAACGACAAACGATAGTCGGAGAAAACGATTCACGGGTTGTTGCGGGAAAAAGATTATAAAGAAAAGCGTGCCTGCTCCTTACGGAGGGCACGCTTTTCAGAAAGCACGACTAACTTTTGTGAATTAGTGTGGGCTGGGGTTGCCACCGCCGCCATGGAACGCCCAAATCAATCCGCCTGCGAGAGCACCACCGCCGGCGATAATCGCTACCCAGGTCGCTGTGCTGAGACCCTCGCCGGCAGCACCGCCAGCTGTTGCCGCTGCCTGGCCAATTGGATTCAATCCGCCATTAAGGTAGCAGAAGCCAAGTCCTTTGCGATTGCTGTTGGTTTTCTCGGAGGCGCCTTCGGCGGTGTATACCTCAGCATCGCCGGGTCCTCTCTTGTTCACCACAACGCAACCACGAAGCACTTTCACGCGTACCGTACCGTCGTCGTTAAAGTCTAGCTGAACCGACGAGTTCGGTTGGAGTTCAACAGTGCCGAGTGCGCCGAGATCGATTGTTGCACTCACCGCGGCGGGCGTTTCAATTGTAGCGCCCGTCAGAATTGTTGCTCCGCTCGCGGCACTGCCACCGTTCACCGTGATTGGTTGGTTCCCCGTGGTCGTGAGACGCGCGATAAATTGCTGGGGATCCGGGGCCGCAAAACTCAATTGAATGCATATTTGTACGAGAGCTACTGCAAGGAACACAGCAATAGATCGGGAGATGGTGCGTTTTGTACTCATAGTTTTTATTGTCCCTTCAAATGGAGAACCGGATAGAAATTTGAGATTTGGAGCCCGTTGCGGCCCGCAGTTTACTTTGGTTCGGCACCAAGGTCAATGATTTTTCCGGTGGATCAGGACCTTTTTTCAGAAAGTTTTGAGTTAGTAAACCTGACCTACCGGGTAGGTTTTTGCGCCTCTTACTTCAAGAAAGTCGCAGCAAACTTATCGGCAAGGGCGGGATCGACACTCCGCAGGACTTTGTATTCTTCGGCAATAGCCTTCTTGTCCCCTAACGCAACGTAGGTAACCGCGAGGTTGAAATGGGCTTCACCGAAGTTCGGTTTCAGCTTGATCGCAGCCTTAAACGCTTCCACTGCTTCCTGATTTCGTTTGGTTCGATAGTAAGCCTTGCCCAGATTATTTTGTGTCTCTGCGGTAGCCTTCAAACTAAGTGCTTTCTTGAACGACTCGATAGCCGGATCGAATTGCTGCAACTGATAAAAAGCCGAACCGAGACTGTTATGTGCTTCAGCAAAGTCGTTTCGTAACTTCACCGCTTGCTGCAAAGTGACTACCGCATCGGCAAACTGTCCGCGATTGTAAAGTGCAGTACCAAGGTTGTACTGCGCCTCAGGAAAGTCTGGTTTTAGTTGGGTTGCCTTCCGGAGAACCTCGATGGCCTCAGGGAAGTTTCCTAATCTGTTGTAAACCGAGCCTAGATTATTCAGTGCCTTAGCGTAGTCTGGTTTGAGACGAATTGCTTCCTTGTAACTGTCAATTGCTTTTTGGTAATACGCGTTAGCAGCCGCCTGGTCACCCGTCTCAGCGATCTTTGCATAAGCATAACCAAGATTGTTGTGCGATACCGGATTGTCAGGCTTCAAACGAATGGCTTCCTGCAATTCGGTCACGGCAGGTTGAAACTCATTCAGGGCAATCAAAAGACTGCCGAGGTTGGTCCGGGCTTCAGCATAGTCTGGTTTCAACTTGATTGCTTCACGATAAGCCGCCGTCGCGTCCGGATACTTGCCTAACATGTAATAGCCGTTGCCGAGGTTGTATTGCGCGTCTGCAAAATCCGGCTTCGCTGCTACCGCCTTCAGAAAAGCATCCTGCGCTTTCGCGTATTGTTCGCTGATGTAGTAAGCCGCGCCGAGATTGTTTAGCGCCTCGGCATCACCCGGTTTTAAGTTGATCGAGTGGGTAAAGGCGTCGATGGCCTCTGTATAGCGTGCCGCCTTGTAAAGACTGGCGCCCAGGTTGTTATAAGCGATGGCATCGTCAGGTTTGAGTTTTACTGTTTTCTGCAAAGCCGCTATCGACTCCGTTGCCTTCCCTATTTTGTCGTACGCAAAACCGAGATTACTAAAGGCCGTCGCGTTGTCAGGCTGAAGTTTCACCACCTGTTCGTAGGCAGCGGCAGCTTCAGCGTAGCGATTCAAACTTAGATAAGTGTCTCCGAGAGCGTTGTAAGCTTCCGGCCAATTGGCCTTCACTCTTACTGCGTCGTTGAAAGCTTTCAGCGCTTCGGTGTAATTCTCGGTCGCGCTGTAAGCGATGCCGAGGTTGAAAAACGCGTCTGGGTCATTTGGTTTGAGCGTTAACGACTTTTTGAAGGCGTCAGCAGCTTCGGCGTTCTTTCCACTGCTGAAGTAAGCGGCACCGAGGTTGTTGTAGATAACCGAATCCCTGGGCGTGAACTTCAACGCATTCAGGTACGCTTCGATCGCTTTCGGAAAATCGCCCAGGTCATAGTAAGTGTTGCCCTGGTTCTTGAACGCCTCGCCTTTGTCTTCGTTACTTAATTTTGGCTCGGTTGGCGTCGGCTGGGGATGACGACGATCCGGGGGCGTGGCATGGGCCACCTCGGCAGGCCGCGGTCTTGGTGGCTGACGTTTCACCACCAACATTGCCGCACCACCCACGATATCGCGCACTCGTTGCGGCCGTTTAAAAACGATCGCCGCCCCTCCCATGATGTCCTGACCCTGAAATGCACTAGCGCCTCCCGAAACTTGAGGCACAAGCGCGCTTACCATCGTGGTGGCGATTGCCACGGAAACAACCAATGCAGTGAATCGATGAAGGATGGATTTAGTCATAAAGACTCGCGGGCTCGTTGGCCCAGTGCGGCTTTGACGTGGCAATCACAATAAGGGTTGTAAACACAAAAGCGTTGATCATCGTGTGCAAGCCAAAGTCCAGCAGGCTATGGATTGCGACACCAGTTATTCCTATCGTTGCGCCAAAACACGCGGCACGTCGAAACCGGTGCGGTGAGCCCAGGTTTTCGCGGATGCGTCTAATCAGTACCCAACCAAACCAAACGACCATTGCAAAACCAACCAGACCACCGCTCGCCAGGATCTCAAGATAATCGTTGTGTGCTTCCTGCGGCGTTAACTTGCCGGACGCATCGTGAAACGCAGGCACGGCAACCCAGTAGGCGCCCATGCCTACCCCAAAGAACGGGTGGGCCGCAAAGATTTTGCACGTCGTACGCCAAATTTCGCTGCGGCTTACACCTTGCCGTGGCTCGGAAGGCGCCTCGGTGAGTTGCTTGTGCGACTCGTCGATGGTTTGCGTTAGCCGATCGCCGCCCGCCCAGATAGTTCCCAACGCGACACCAATAGCCAGAATAAAGACCAGCGCGATCTTCACCGGCCATGAGCTGGTTAGTTTGAACACCCTCCCTGAGTTTCGGCTGACGCCTTCGCGCTTTAGTAATGCACTGTAAAGCAAACCTGCAACGAGCAACTGCGCTGCCATGGCTATCAAACCACCGCGTGAACCACACAGCAGAACGCCGGTCCATATTGGCAACAATAATGCAAAATAGACGAGCGCCCGTTCCCGTCTCAAGTCTCTGCCAAGAATCAGGCCAAGCGCGAGTCCAAAAGCCATCTCCATCAGGAGCGCGAAATGGTTCTTGTTAATGAACTGCGCAAAACCAATGTTCGGTTTCAGGAAGGGTAAACCGAAACTGCCATCGTGCTGCGTTGTCTGCCGTAAGATCCCAACGACAGCGCAAACCACTGCGATCCCAACGACCACATTGATCAATACTCGCAGGCGCCGTTCTGACGTTGCGTAGCAAAACAGCATGATGCCAGTGACTGTGAGCGCGAGCAGTTGAATAGCAAAGAATTTTGTTTGGTACGGATCAAGACTGATCGCTCGCCACAATGAGTAGCTAATTCCGGCGGGAGCGGGGCTGGAGATTGGCAGTCTAACCGTCTGAAAAAGTGAGAACGTGGCCAGCGCGATGATTGGCAAAACAACCGGAATACTCTCACCGAACCACGAGTTGCTTAAATAACCTTCGATCAACCATAAGATTGCCAACAAGAATACGGCGCACACAAAAAGCGCAATCCACCAGGGTTGCGTAGTGCCGTATGGCACGGCTACCAACACCATTAGTCCAAGCAGCGCGCTAAAAACAATTCTGCTAAGCCAGGTCGCAACGCGACTGCCTGAGACGCGCCGGTCGGTAGCGATGGCCGGCTCGCGCGCGACTGCAACCGCCTGCGACATTAGCCTGCAACCTTTCCGGCAGTCATCGTTAAGGGAACACTATCGACGCTTACCCGCTCATCCTGCGAACCGATCATTCGCTCAACCGCCAGCGACAACTCTTTTCTTAAAGAACCGGACAGATAGTCCATGTCTAAGAGGAAGGGCGGACCGTTCAATTGCCGGTAGAGGTTCAACCAACCCCATTCACCGCGTTCGGTCGTCAGTGGCAAACGAAAACACCAGTGATCGCTCGTGCCTGCGATGGCAGACTCACCGAGGTTGTCGCGCGTCCAGGACCAAACCACGCGTCCATTTTCGAATTGCAGTTGTTGCCGCCTTCGTGCAGTTTTTTGTTCCAGCGCATGGAAAACTTTCTCGGTCACCTTGAGGTGGCCCGGCTGGCCCATTTGTACCCGCGCATGCGCGAACTGTTCAACCTCGAGCATCTGTTCCAGTGCTTTGCAAATGTCGTTCAGGTTAGACGCCTTTGAAAGCGCAACACTGGCGCGCCTGACACGAATGTTATTCGCCAAACGCAGTCGCCGGTCGCTCATCGTCCGTTTCACTCCCGCGCGCAATTCATCCATTTCGTGATACCGCAGGCTGCCGACAGCCACGATCACCGCAGCCGCAATGACGAACAGAATAAAACCCGTTAATGGCGAGCCAGTCTTAGTCGACAGAGCGGCCGCTAAGCCGAACGTGGCGCACACCGCGTACAAAATCAGAACTACGCGGCGCTGGGACCAACCGCGGGCCAGCAGCATGTGATGAATATGCTCGCCGTCGCCCTGGAAAAGAGGCCGGCCGCTAACCAGGCGGCGCGCCATGGTCACTGTGGTATCAACCACCGGCAGGCCAAAAGCCAACACCGGCGTAATCACCGCGATCGCTGTCGTCGCTTTTTGCGCGCCAAGGAGACTCAGAGCTGCCAATAAAAAACCGACAAACAAGGCCCCTGAGTCTCCGAGGAAAATTGAAGCAGGGTTGAAGTTGTAACGCAGGAAGCCCGCGAGAGAACCACAAATTGCGATGGCCACCACCGCCATCACGGCATGTCCACCAGATAAGGCCACGACCAATATTACGACCGATGAAAACAGCGCCGCGCCTGTCGCTAATCCATCCATCCCGTCGATTAGATTGAAAGCGTTCGAAATTGCTACCAGCCAGAAAACCGTCACTACAAAACTCAACCCAATCGGAAAGCGGACTATCCCCACGAATGGAATGGCCAACGCATCGATCCGTCCTCCCATCGCGAAAAACAGCGAGGCGATTAAACCGAGGCCAAAAAATTTCACCAGGGCGTTTGCACCGCGCAAGTCGTCGTAGATACCCAGCAGCAGCACCAGTGATGACGGAATCAACACCTTGAGAAACATTACGTTGTAGTAAGCCAGCGTTTGCGTCAGCAAGTTGGACACAAACAACAAACTTGAGAGCGCTAACAAAACCGACACATAGATGGCTATACCGCCGAGCCGGGGGATTGCGACTGTGTGAACGCGACGGTCGTCAACGGGGACATCAAGAAACTTGAATCGCTCACATAATCGACGCAGCAACGGCGTGAGAACCAACGCCGAGACTGTAGCAATCACGAAAAGCGCAAAGTAACTTTTCATGGGGAAACTCCTGTCAGCTTTTTAGGGACAATTGTAGGTTGAGTCAGACTGCGCTAGCGATGGACGATTGATAATCGGGCGTGGGCGAATTGGCAGGTCGTTTCTGCAATTCGCCCGCAATCCAGTCGTAGGTCTTCGCGAGGCCGGCCTCGAGCGAGACTGCCGGTTCCCAGTTGAGCACTTCTTTCAAGCGGGTGTTATCGCTATTCCTGCCACGCACGCCCTGCGGTTTTGTTAGATCGTAACGCTTCGCGATTTTCTTTCCAGCAATGCCTGAGATGATATCCACCAAATTGTTAATGGAAAGCATTCGGTCCTGGCCAAGGTTAAGAGGTTCTGCATAGTCACTTCGCATCAGACGATAGATGCCTTCAACACAGTCGTCGATGTAGCAATACGAACGCGTTTGTTCGCCGTCGCCCCAAACTTCAATGGTGTCTTCTTCTTTTGCCAGTGCGACCTTGCGACAGATTGCCGCGGGCGACTTTTCGCGTCCACCGTCGTATGTGCCTAATGGCCCAAAGATGTTATGGAACCTGACTACGCGCGTCTCGAGCCCGAAATCTTCTCGATAGTGCCGGCAAACACGCTCCATGTAGAGCTTTTCCCACCCGTAGCCGTCTTCAGCATCTGCCGGATAGGCATCTTCTTCTTTCAGTGGTTCGACTTCCGTAGTTTTCTGCAAATAACCTGGATAGATGCAAGCGCTTGAGGTGTAGAGATAACGCTTGACGCGGTTAATGCGCGCCGCTTCAATCGAATTCAAATTGATTAGCGTGTTGTCACGGACGATGACGGCTTTATTGGTCTCAATGAAACCAATTCCGCCCATGTTCGCAGCCAGGCCGTAGACTTCGTCAATGTCTCGAGTGGCTTCTAAACAATTGTCCGGGTTGCGCAAGTCGAGCAGTTTGAACTCGTCAGCGGCCGTGGCTTCGTATTCGGCTTCTTTAATATCGACGCCGCGCACCCAATAGCCCCGTTCGGTTAAGTAACGAGTCAAATGGTGTCCAATAAATCCGCCCGCTCCAGTGACGAGCACTCGTGTTTGTTTACTCATTTGCACCTCTCACGATTGAAAATAAGTTTTAAGAGAAATTCCAAAGGGTTCAGACGGTTGTGCACCGGTTTCCATATAACGGCAAACCGTTAAAACGGTGAAGACTGCTGCGCAGACTCTGGCACCGGGCTGAAGCCACGGTGTTAATGAGATCCGCTCCTCACAATGCTTCCAATGTAGATTAAATGCGGTATACCAGCTGACTTACTGAAAGTCGTTTAAGACGACAACTGCTCTTTGGTGTCGGAGACAACGGCGCGAGTTTTGAAAAGTTGTCTTGGCGAAGACTCTATTACTTCGAGCATCGCAGGCAACAAAGTTTCTCGTGAAAACGATCTGCTGAGCGTCGCAGCTTCGCGCAAACGCTCTGTCGAGGTCCGGCGCGCCCTATTTGCGATGTAGTCAGTCACGGTTTGCACATCCCCGTGACGCGCAATGCAGACGGCGTTCTGATCCGTGAGCTTCGCCAGGACATCAGTCACGTGACTCCCGTCTGGCCCGATATAAAGCACGGGCGATGAAATCTCGAGGATGTTATACATCTTGCACGGATGAACGATGCCGGTGAACCGATCACCCATTACGACGACGTGCAAGTCAGCCGCTGACAATGAACCGGACAATTCAGATAACGGCTGATAAGGCAGGCAAAGCACGTTATGCAGTTGGTTTGTGACGGCGTACTTTTGAACCTTCTCGTATTCACTGCCTCCGCCTACAAAACAAAATGTAATTCGCTCGTCATTTGCTAGCCGCGACGCCGACGCGAGCAGCGTATCCAACGAATGACAGGGGCTATGATTTCCCGAGTACATCACCACAAACTTATCGGTCAACCCATGTTCGTGGCGAAATCGTTTGCGTGCAGCTTCATCGAAAGAGACTGCATCGTTGTGCGACCACGGGGGAATGACTTCGATTTTGTCCTCTGCAATTCCCTTCTCAATGATTCGTTGTTTCATGAACCGGTCGAGAACGATCGCCTTGTCTGCGTGATGCAGGCTGAAACGCAACAACGCAGACAGGAATTTCGACATTAGTGAATTAGGTTTAAGCCAGCCTGCGGCGATCGCTTCGTCGGGATTCAAGTCCATCACCCAGAAGATGAATCGGCCGCCGCGCAGCGAGACGAACAGCGATCCAAGCACTGACACGAGCGGCGGCGACGTCAAGCCGATCACAACGTCAAACTTTCTCGAGAATAAAAGTCGGATCGCACAGACGAAGAGAAAACTGGCAAAGTTTACTGCTCGACGCCAACGTGACGACTTACCCAGGGCGAATGAGGGTATGCGAATGATGCGCACACCGCGCCACGTTTCAGATCGCCGGAAGCGTAGTGAGCTGTTGTCGTATCCCCGATCTGCGGCTATCACAGTGACATCATGACCGTTGGCCACCAATTCCACGGCCAGATCAGAAAGGTGCTGCGCGGTCGATGCGACGTCAGGATAGAAACACTGGTTGAGGAGGAGGATCTTCACTCTGGTTAAAAAGACTTATCTATCATCTATCATTTCAAATTTTTCATTTTTTATTGGAGCGAACTTACACGAACTTAAACTCTACGAAATAGGACGAACGCTTCACTGGAAATGACAGATGATAGATTTCAAATGATAGATGACAGTTGTTTTTTTCTTCCTGAGACCTTTGTCCGGAAGTACGCCACCGTTCTTGAAAGCCCTTCTTCCAACTGGATTGTTGGTGTCCAGTGTAAAAGCTCTTGCGCGCGCGTGATGTCCGGTTGGCGCTGCTTGGGATCGTCCTGCGGCAACGGTAAGTGTTTAAATTCCGAGCTGGCGTCGCACATTTTGGCCACGTGTTCAGCCAGTTGTTTAATGGTGAACTCGCCGGGATTGCCGAGGTTGATTGGCTCATGCAGGCCGTCGGCATTCATCAAACGAATAAGGCCGTCAACCAGGTCATCAACATAACAAAATGAGCGTGTCTGTGCGCCGTCGCCGTACAGCGTCAGCGGTTCGCCACGTAGCGCCTGTACAATGAAGTTAGAAACAACGCGGCCGTCATTTTCCAACATGCGTGGACCATACGTGTTGAAGATGCGCGCAATCCGTGTGTCGACGTTGTTCTGACGGTGATAGTCCATCATTAACGTTTCGGCGATGCGCTTGCCTTCGTCGTAGCAGCTGCGCAACCCAATCGGGTTTACATTGCCCCAGTACTCTTCGCGCTGCGGATGGACCAGCGGATCGCCGTACACCTCCGACGTTGATGCCTGCAGAATGCGCGCGTGAACGCGTTTTGCGAGGCCGAGCATGTTGATCATGCCCATGACACTCGTCTTAACGGTTTTCACGGGGTTGTACTGGTAATGAATGGGAGACGCGGGACATGCCAGGTTGTAGATCTGGTCAACTTCCAACAGGATTGGCTCGATTACGTCGTGACGAATGAGCTCGAAGTTGTGATTGTCGAGCAGGTGGAGAATATTCTCGCGGCGGCCGGTAAAGAAGTTGTCGAGGCAAAAGACTTCGTTGCCTTCCGCCAGCAAACGTTCGCAAAGATGCGAACCAATAAAACCAGCACCACCCGTAACAAGTATCCTCATTTAGTCTCCAGCGCTAAAGACTATCCACAGATTTCGCAGATTACGCAGTTCAAAAACGAATTATTCCCTACCGGTTAATCTGTGTAATCTGCGGATGTCATTCGGTCTTACGTCTAACTGAGAAATTCCCCAGGTACAGAACATCCATGCGCGTCTTCAAAAAGCAATCGATCGCGTGGCGTGGAGTGCAAACGACGGGTTCGTTTTCGTTGAACGACGTGTTGAGCACAACCGGAACGCCTGTTAATTCTTTGAAGTCGGAGATCAGTTGGTAGTAACGCGGATTGACTTCGCGCGAAACAGTTTGCAGTCGCCCTGAACCGTCAACGTGCGTCACCGCCGGGATCTGATCACGACGCTCCTCGCGAACCTGGTAGACCATTAACATTGTCGGCGCCGGGTGACTTTGTTCGAAGTACTCGGCAGTGTGTTCTTCAAGAATCGAAGGCGCGAAAGGACGGAATGGCTCACGCTTCTTAATGCGGTCGTTGAGTATTTGCTTCATGTCAGCCCGGCGCGGATCGACGACGATGGAGCGGTTGCCGAGGGCCCGCGGACCAAACTCCATACGTCCCTGAAACCAACCAACCACCAAACCGTCAGCAATGTCCTGCGCCGCCCGTTTGGTAATCTCTTCGTCACTGAAACTCTCGAACGCGAGGTTTGATTGCTGCAACTCCGCGCGAATAACTGAATCACCGAATTCAGGACCGGTGTAAGCGCCCAGCATGATCTCCCCGCGTTGGCGCTTGAGGATGCCGTTATTGATCTCGTAGCAAACGCCGAGCGCGGTGCCGCTGTCTCCCGCCGCAGGCTGAACGTAGACACGACGGAAGGGCGTGTTCAGCAGAATCTTGCCGTTCATCACTGAGTTGTAAGCGACACCGCCCGAGAGTCCCAGGTCAGTCAAACCGGTCGCGTCATGGAGGTGATCAAGAACGTGAAAACCGACTTCCTCGAGGCGTTGCTGCAAACTTGCGGCAATGTCTTCCTCGCGCGATGTGAGCGTCGCACCCTTTTCACGCGCTGGGCCAAACGTTTTTACAAACTCGTCTGAAAAAATTCGACCGATTACAGGCGAACCCTGGTCCCAGGTCATGTCAACGCCTTCGGCGTGGTGGCGGAAGTAATCAAGATTCAACCGGAACTGTCCATTCGCTTCGGTACGTATGATCTCGCGAAACTCGTCCATGTACCGCGGTTTGCCGTAAGGCGCCAGCCCCATCACCTTCCCTTCATCGCCGTAGTGCGGGAAGCCAAGGAACTGGGTTGTTGCCGTGTAAACGATGCCGGTTGAATGCGGAAACTCGACCTGGTCCAGGACGTTGATCGAATTTCCTTCACCCACGGCCCACATAGTAGAGATGAAGTCTCCAAACCCGTCTATCGAAAGCAAGGCGGCGCGCTGAAATGGTGAGACATAAAATGAACTAGCGAGATGTGCGCGATGATGTTCGATGTTGTGAAACTGCGCGCCGATCGACTTCGCGGGCACTCCCAGCACGCGCGCGAGTTCTTCTTTCAAATCCCGGACCTTCGCGGCATTGTTGAGCCGATCCTTCACCTGACGAAACAGCCCTGGGCCATTCTTGTTCCCGTTGCCATTGCCATTGCCTTCAACATCAGAGTCGATGGTAGCAACTGCTGCCTGTTTACTGCCTTCCGCCGGCTGCCGACTGGTTCCTATCTGTCGCGCTGCGCGGGTTGCGGCAAACAAGATCTTCTTGTGCAGGTGCGCTGAGGGATCGCGCGAGATGCCGATATGCGCCACGTGTTCAATGCCGGTACCCGCCGCGCGCAGGCAGTAACGAACTGCCTCCGCAGGAAACCCAGCGCAGTGTTTCACGCGATTGAATCGTTCTTCTTCAGCGGCCGCCACGATGCGACCATCTTTGATCAACGCGGCCGCCGCGTCGCCGTGATAGGCATTAATTCCCAGAATGTACATTGATTGAAATAAAGGACTGTGACTATCTGCGGCTTTGCTGCCGAGAGTGCGGTGAGGCTTGCCTCATCGCGTGGCCAAGGCAGTTTTGGCGGCTGCGCCGCCCTTGCCAAAATATTTTCAAAAAATCGGCTCTTGTAAGATCCAATCGCGGCGGAGCCGCGGTTAATCGGTGACGAATCGCTGAGGCAAGCCTCACCGCACTGGTGGCGGCACAGTCGGGGGTGTCTACATTGCTCATTTTGAGGTCGGCTTAAGGCTGTGGCTGAGGTTCTGTTTGTTTACCGCCATTTCTGATTTGCTTGACTTAAGGCTTCGCAAATCTTCGTCCAGCAAGTGCAGCGATAGCATCAACTCGGCAAGTGTGCGTTGAAAGGCGTAGTAGAAACCTGCCCAGCCATCAAAAACGCCGCCGCGCAGGACCAAACAATAAAAGAACACCATTGCAGGAGCTACAACGCGCCAGGTTCGAATTCGATCGGTCCAAGTTAAATCGGCCTTGTTTGCCGCACGCAACTTTTCAGCTTCGAGTTTAGTGTAGCGTCCCTGGGATTCAAGCCAGCGAGTTAATGACTTACGATCGTCATGCAGGATACGAGCGTTAAGATTAGCAACGCGACCGCGAATGTCGATCTTTTGTGTGTGTCCGTCATGGATGTACGTAGCCGCGTCCCTGCGATAGAGCACTGAAACGGCCGGATAAATGCCGCTTCGCAATTGCTTGTCGTTGATGCAGTAGATGAAATTTGCCCGATAACCTTTGGTATCATCCGTCGGTATGAGCCGCTCTAACTCTTCGAGAAATTCATCAGTCAGAACGTAATCAGCATCTAACGCCAGAACCCAATCGGACTTGATGTCAGTTTGGCAAAGTCCGAAGTTCCATTGCTCCGCATGAGAGTCGAATTTTCGTTGGATCACCCTGACTTGCGGAAAACTTGACGCAATTTGCACGGTGTTATCGTCGCTAAAACTATCGACTACAACAATGTCATGTGCCCAACGAAGTTTCGCCAAAGTACGGCCGATGTTTGCCTCCTCGTTGTAGGTCAGAATCAATGGCGTGATTTGATCAATCATAGTTTGGCCCGGCACTTCGGAATTAGACGACTATGCGCACTGGACTTTCAGTTCCTGAGAGCAGAAAACAGCTGTCTCTGAAAAATAACGATGTACAGGACGGCAGGATTACACCAGGTGCGTGCCCATAGAAATCAACCCTTGAAAAACCGCGCTCGCGAAAAAGACTGATGATGGGATATTCACCATCACGCCCCCAATAGCCTTCGGAGTTATCAAGAATGATAGCGCCATCTTCAGCTAGTAAAGCCGCAGATTTTTCCGCGCACGCCAGTCGATCGAGCCCATCGATCACAATGATATCGAAGTGCATTCCGTTGACTTCGCTTTCCACTTTAGAACCCGCAGTGTCACTCAGAATCAAACGCACATTCGCCGGAACATGCTTGAGCAACGACTGGTACCATGACTCGTCGTCTTCAAAGGAGAGCACAGTTTTAGCTCGTTCGGACCACCACAGTGTTGATTGTCCGGATCCAAACTCCAACACTGACCGATCGGAGAAGTGTTTGTAACGCAAGAAATCGATCGCTGGGTAGGTATACCAGGGTAGTGCTACACCGTGATTGTCGACTGCCTTGGACTTTAATGAACTTAAGAAGTGACCTGACTGGTAGCTGAAAGCAAACGGCGTTAGCACTCCGGTGCTAACCCGGCGCACGGCGCTAAAAACGGGAGCTGGAAGCAACCTTTTTGCTAATCGCGCTGCTTCATGTACAAACAAATCTCGACCTCACACCAGGCAGATTAATACATTAAATGCTTCGTGATCAGGACGTTTGTTTCTTAACGTGTGAACGAAAGTTGATAAACAAACTGTGGGCTTTCAAGACGCCGTGGCTATTTTCTCGTAGAGTGCGTTAAGCCGCGCTGCGATGGCTTCCCACGAAAACTCCACGGAAATTCTTTGTCCGGCCTTCCCTCGCTTAACGCGTTCGCTGTCCGACGACAGTGCCTCTTTTAGTTTCGCCAGTAGGTCTTGCTGATTGACTTCTGCGATCCATCCCGCGCCGGCAGCCTTAACTTCCTCCGATAAACTTACCTGCGGGCTAACGAGCACGGGCACCGCGGCTGCCATCGCTTCCATCACGCAAAGACCGAAGTTTTCCTGATGCGAAGCCAACACTAACAGCGTTGCGTTTCTGAGGATTGCCTCTTTGTACTCGGTGTCTAACCAACCCGGAAAAATCACATAGTCCGCGGCCTTATGTTCGTCGACCGTGCGCTTCAACTGTGATACGTAATCGGCTGGGCCTTCGCCGGCCAGCACCAGGCGCCAGTGTCGAAATTCGTCCTGCTTGATCAAGTCGAGAAACGCTGCGAGCAAAACGTCTAAAGCTTTTTTCGGATGAAGGCGCGAGAGCACGAGGACATAAGGATGATCGAGCAGGTTCGGAAACCGCGTCGCTAGTTTCTCGAGTGCCTCTTCGCTGCGGGTGGATTCTGGTTGTGTGACACCATGCGGGATTACGACACCGTGGTTCAGTCCCAGCGAACTCTCAACCGCTTCCTGTTCGCCACGGCTGGTGTAATGGATCGCGGCCGCTCGGTTGAGCATCGAGCTTATCGTCGTTTTCCAGAAGATTTTTTTCTTCAAACTCTTCTGCTGCATGCTCCACGGCTCAAGCGTGCCAAGCGGCCGCACAATGTAAGGCACACCATTGTTTTGCGCCGCGCGCGCGGCAGCAATGCTCGAATGATTGAAGACGGCGTGGATGTGTACCAGGTCAAACTCGGAAACGTGATTGTTGAGCCAACTCGCAAAGGGACGCGAGTACTTGAATCCGTTGCCGAGTTGCTTCGGAAAAAAGATTGCCGGTAACGACTTATAACGAGTGAGCACTTTTCGCTTTTGCCCACCCGGCCGATCTTCCCCGGGCAAATCGTCATCAGTGCTCGCCAGCAAAACGTCCAGCCCTTGAGCACGCAGCGCCGCGCACATCGGCACAATTGCTTGCCCTGGCCCGCCAGAACGTTCAGAAACCGAGGGGATGACGTGGAGGATTTTCAACGTTGAATCGTGAAATCTGGAGGCTTGGTCTTAGTACTTTGATCTTTGGTCTTTGGTCTTTGAACTGCCTAAGTTTTTTCAGACTTGGGTATCAAGTAGAAATCGCGAGTTCTTCAAAGACCAAAGACCAAAGATCAAAGACCAATTCCAAACGACAACCTGCAATCAAATCGCTACCTGATTGATCTCGCACCACTTCGCCAGCACGTACAGCGACCAGGGACGTGACCAGCCAGTGCTCGCCGGTGAACGTTGGAAAGAATTCCACACATGGGCAACCTCATCTTTGTCCAAGCCGCTGTTGCTGATTTGGTCTTTGTCACAAAACACTGCATCGAGCTCGTTACGCAAACGCGATCGCATCCACTTTTCAAATGGAAGCGTGAATCCCATCTTGGAGCGCTCCAAAAACTCCGGCGGCAAAAGATCCTTGACCACGTCTGCCAGCAACGGTTTTGGCCGGCCACCGTTGATTTTCCACTGTCCGGGCAAATTGAGTGCGAACTCCACCACTTCGTTATCGACAAAAGGCACGCGCACTTCCAGCGAATGCGCCATGCTCATGAAGTCGGTGTCGCGCAGCAACGTATTCGTCATGTAACCGTGCAGCTCAAGCAACGACATTTGGTTGACTGGGTCCCCGTGGATCTCCTTCGTTGCCTCGTTATGCCGCGCACAATCCGAAATTCGCAATCCGAAATCCGAAATTTTTGCTGCTTGTTCAGTCGAAAATAACTGTCGCGATATTTCGTAGACCGACGCTGGGCTGCCGTCGCTTTGCGCCAGTTGCCAAAACTTTTTCCGTCGTACCGAGCCATTTGCTTGATGTTTACCAAACTTCGCCGCGGAGCGAAGCAGGCCGCGCGCAACGGTCGACATGCTTCGCAATCGCAGCGCGCGGCGAAAAGTCGCGTAGCCGGCAAACAGTTCGTCGCCACCCAAACCTGACAAGGCAACGGTGACACCCGCGTCTTTCACAGCCTTTGAGACTACGAACGAGTTCACTCCATCCATTGTCGGTTGGTCCATCGCTGCCAACGCCGAGGGCAACAGTCCCTGGAGTTCTGTTTCAGTGAGTCGAATCTCGCGATGATCCGTTTCGAATTTTTGCGCAACTAGTCGTGAATGAGGTGCTTCGGAGAACTCTGCTTCATCAAAGATAACGCTGAAGGTCTTTGGTTTGTCTTTCGTAACCTGACTCATCAAAGCGACGAGCGCACTCGAATCCATCCCGCCGGACAGAAACACGCCCAACGGAACGTCACTAACCAGATGCACGCGCACCGATTCAGAAAGTTTTTCCTTGAGGGCCTTAACAGCGGCTTCTCTTCCCTCAATTCGTTCTGTGCGTCGCGATTCCACGCTGGCGAATTCAGCGTCAGAGAGTTGCAACTGATCGCCTTCTGCTTTGACAGTCAGGCAATGACCCGGCAGAAGTGAGCGAACGCCGTCAATGATTGTCAACTCGCCTTGTACGGAGCCGTACTCGAGATATGCTGCGAGGCCAGCCGTACTGAGTTTCCGTTCAACCACTCCTGACGCAAGCAACGCTCGAACCTCAGACGCAAACAAAACCTGAGCCCAATGTCCAACGTTCAATGTCCCAGGTCCCTCTGGCGATTGCGGACTTTGAACTTTCGACTTTGGGCCTTGGACTGAGTAATACAATGGTTTGATTCCAAACCTGTCCCTTGCCAGGACCAACTCTTGTTTGCGTGCATCCCAAATCGCGACGGCAAACATGCCGCGAAGTTTTGCAAACGCGTCAAAGCCCCAGCGTCGATAGGCGCGCAAAACTACCTCGGTGTCGGTGTGCGAGTGCCATGGACCAAACTGATCACCAATCTCGCTGCGCAGCTCGCGAAAGTTGTAGATCTCGCCGTTGTAAGTAATGGTGAGATCGGCATCGGAATCTTTCATCGGCTGATGGCCGGCCGTGGAAAGATCAATGATCGCCAGCCTTGTGTTACCAAGTGCCCCCCGCAGCTCAAAATCCGAAATCCGCAATCCGAATTCCGCAGTCCCCTTGTCGTCCGGCCCACGATGCCGCAACGCAGCATTCATCCGCTCAACTACTTCCGTCGGCTTTGAAGCTGAATTCCGAATTCCGAATTCCGAAATTTGTATGCTTCCGGAAATGCTACACATGAGAGGCCAGATCGACTTCCAACAATTGCGAAGGTAACGTGGTGGGAAACAGCGCTGCGAGAAGACGTTCTTGAAAATGCGACGCGGTGAAGTTGTTTTCGTACCGAGACCTGGCTTGTGCCGACCAGCGCTGCCACTCTGCGCCATCACTCAACAAACGACATAGCGCCTCGACCAGATGATCTTCCTTGTCGGGATCAACTCCCAGCCCTGCCTCGGGTGGATTTACAACTTCGCGTCCCGCATCGATTGTGCTGACCAGGCACGGCCTACCCAGGCGCATTGCTTCAAGATAGACCAGCCCAAAACCTTCTGCGCGGCTGGGCATAACGAGACAGCGAGACTCGCGCAGCAGTTGCTCCTTCACTTCGTCCGACACACGTCCGAATAATCGCACACGATCCCCGAGTTTCAGGCTGGCTATCAGCACTTCCAGGTCTTTACGGAGATCTCCATCGCCAACAATCCACAATTCGGCGGCCGGCAGCTCGCGCAAAACCGCGGGCCAGCACTGAATCACTTCGCGATGTCCTTTGTAGTTCTCTTCTCTGGAAAGCCTGCTGAGCATTAGCGCTGCCGGCTTGGCTGCCGGCAGCGGCGTTGGGCCCTGAAGTGGTTCGCCAATTCCTAAGTAAACAGTCTGATGTGCTCGCGTCTTGAACGAAGGATTCATTTGCACGAACTTGCGCCAGGTATGATTGCTAATAGTCAAAAACTGATTCGCCTGGTCAAGTCCCTTGCGTGTGAAACCGCGTTGTTCTTTCCAGGCTTCGATGCCGAGCAACATCACCGTAAGATTCACTTCCTTCAAACGAAAGAAAGGCAATAAGCGCAGCAACCCGAGGTGCCAGGCAAATACCAGATCGTGACACCAGGTGCGCGTCAGTGCTTTCAACACTGCCTTTGCTTTTGAATTTACGACGAATGTTTCGCTGCCATTGCGCGAGGTTCTAGCTTTGATGTCATTGCCGTACGCCAGTAATGTCGAGTGTGAGGTCGCATTGCTTACAGCGTCCCATGCGATACGTGCGCTGGCTTGAACGCCTCCAATTGCCTCCGGCCCAAAGTACGGAAACAAACCGAGTACTTTTCTGTCTAGCGTGCTGCTATGGGTTACTTTCTTATCCAAAATCGATTCATGCGTCCAACGACTTATGGGCCAGGGCGGTAGGACGTGGGAGAATTTGCTTTAGCTGTCGTCCACTCATGTCACGTGAGCGCAGTCCGCGCACGCGAAGGATCGGTAGCATTACGATGAATGTCACGACGACTTCTTGGACTATGCCGCCGAGATATTGGGCCATCTGCGATTCGACCGCCAGAAATTGCGGCAGCAATATGACACCGATGCCGGTCATCAATGGCCCCGAAGTTCTCGACAGAAAAGCTTTTTGATAAAAGTCGAAGAAGATTCCTGCCAGAAACATCACGCCGATCACACCAGCCCAACCGAAGTTAATAAAACCTTCCGTCAGTAATCCGACCGAGATTGCGACCTTGCTTACGTCATCTTCATCGGTGAGACCATAAGCGACCTGGTAAAACTGGTTCGCTTCGTTCATCGATGGCTTATCGGGCCAGACGAACCTCGGTATAAAAGTGATCGCCATATACGAATAAAGCCAGCCATACTGGTAAGGAACTATTGACGGAGTTTGCTCAACAACGTTCGCTGACTGATTAAGCAAAGATATTCTTGAAACGCTGGGACTGAGCGCGCGCCGGAACGATTCGCCGCTATTGTCGCTCAGGGCCTCGTTCCACTTCTCGAGAGAGCTCTGTGCCCAAAAGGCAACGCGCTCCACTTTCCCGCTCTGCTCCTCCCGAATTCCCTGCCCTGTTCCTTGCCAGTACGCCTTCCGGAAATCCTCTTTGCCGACCTGGAAGAACAAAGTAAAGACGATAACTGACAGGACTGCCCAACGAGGCAAGCGACGTCTCTCCATCAAATAGATAGCGCCGCAAATTACGATCATTGCAGCGGAGCCAGCCAGCCAGCCTGATGCCAATCCGCCTACGAATCTAACAAGCAGAAAGCCGAATATCAGAATCCGATCCAGTGCGCTACTCTTTCCCTGGATGAAATTTCGAAAAAGCATTGCAAAAGCAAGAAGAGGGACGACGGAGACCATAATGCCGATGAGCTGCCTACCTCCTTCACCAACGAAAATAAATGCAGCGTCCGACAAACCAAGAAGGCTTCCGCCAATCAAGACGGCACGCACATAGCTAATTCGAGTTGGTGTTAACTCGACCGAGAGTCGAATTCGCGGCACGACCCTACCGGCGAGGCCCGATCTCATGCCCAGCCACAATGCACAAACACCCAGCAGGCACATCCCCATCGCCAACGAAATAACATCACCACTCAACTCATGTCCGATAGGTTCGTAGATTGTCGAAAAGACTCTCTCTTCAAGAAATAGCGGGATGACGTAGTAAAGCCAGTACATGAACGCCAGCATGCCGAAAACCGGCAGTGTCGGTCGACCACTGGTGCGCCATCTGCGGTAGTGGTGCCAGGGCATCAACAGGAGCAGAAACGCGACAGCGAATTGAAAAGGCGTAACTTCATTCGAGCGCAGCCAATACAGCAGTGCTGTAACTATAAACGGCAATGCGACCGAACGGCCGATGCTGCTCAGACTAACCTTGCTGACGAGATTTGTGGCGAACGGATTCATTGGCTAACTTTCGCGACCGCCTCCATCGTTCGTTCAACCGCCATCGGCACTGAATACTTGCAACCGATTTCGCGGGCGTGGTTGCTCATCGCTGCGATCTTGCGTGGCTCAGCACTGAAGTCCGTCATTAGTTGAGCAAGAGCGGCCACGTCGCCAAAAGGAAAGACTGCGCCGGTGCGATTTGCTTCGATCATATCGGGGCCACAGCCGACGCGATCGCTCACAAAGCACGGCAGACCGCAGGTCATTGCCTCGTTAACAACCAATCCCCATGTCTCACGACCGTCTGACGGCAGAACCAGCGCGTCTGCAGCTACATACGCTTCAGTTATTCGCGATTGATTAAGAAAACCCGCGAAACTGACGGGCAAATTGTTCTCCTTAACAATCGTTTCGCACGCTTCACGGAGTTCGCCGTCGCCCACCATCAGTCCCGCGACTCTGGCACCGTGCCTGCTCGCGCGATCGATTGCCTTCACGAAATCCAGTGGCCGTTTCTTTTCGATGAACTTTCCGGCAAAGAGGAAGACGGCATCCTCGGGCTTAAGTTTCCATTGAGCGCGGAGTTCGCTGCGCGTTGGTTTCAGTCGAGTCGCTTCACTACAAAAGTAATCGGTATCAATCACGTGAGGCACAATGAAAATGTCTTTTGCAGCCGCGCCGTAGTTCAGAAAATAGTCGCTGGACCACTTGCCCACTGGCAGGCAAGCATCAAGCTTCCGGATGAACCAGTTGTAGAAAGGTTTCTTGACGATTTTTTTCAACGACGAACGCTCGGTGTGAAGATGGGAATCGCTCCGGACCATCACCGGCGTTTTAGTTTTCCAGCAGGCTTGCATCGTTTGCCATGCGCTTTTGTAGTGCCATCCGTTAATGAGCACCGCGTCAAAACGTTCCTTGCCAACGATTTCCTGAATCTCCGGTGTGTCCAGTCCTGAAAATCCGCCAATGCCTGGTTTCGGCGCCACGTTTTTCAGAAAGCGATTGGGATAGCCTTCAAGTAATGAAACGTCCCAATTGAATTCGACTCCGAATCCGGCGTCCGCTTGTTCCTTCGCGGTAGCGTCGTGGCAATAAAACACTTGCAACTCTATATTCGGTTCGCCAGCCAGTTTCCGGAACCACATCCCGTGATACTGAATAGGGTGAGTACTAACAATGACGAGTCGTTTCAAAACTGCCGCCTTAGTTCTGCGGAAGCTCTTTCGGTACGGCCGTAATGGGCCAACCGTCAGTCACGAGGTAGCTGCGTGGCTCGAGCAAAGCGCTCACCTTTGAGTACGTACTGTCGTCGTTCTGATCGCACAAAACCACCGGGCGCGACCTGTCTATGGTATTAAGCGCGCCCCGCAATACATTCTCTTCATGACCCTCGACATCGATCTTGATCACATCGGGCTCAGAAAAACCTTCAGCCGCAATCAAATCATCCAACTGTCGCGCGTCAACTCTTAAGGCGCCATTGTCGGAAACGCTTCCCTGGCTGCTGCCGTGTGAGATATCAAGCGTAAGCGTTGCATTTCGATCACTTAAGGCATAGGGAGCCAGAGTCACGCGCAGCTCAGGGTTTGCCAACAACTGCTGTTCAATCGATTCGCGGTTTCTCGGATTTGGTTCGAACGCTATCACTCGACCGTTTGGTCCAACCAGCAGCGCGCACAACAATGAGTGGTAACCGGCGTGGGCCCCAACGTCGTAAACCGTTGCTCCCCGTTTTGTGAATTTTGCAAACGCGGCCTGCATGTAAGGTTCGTAGGTACCGAGCAAGTACTGCTGCGAGGTGAGTTCATCCACAACCCAGTTGACCGGGCCCGCGATAGTTTTAGCTTTCACTCGCGGCTCTCCCAATCGCATCAAGCCTGCGTAAACGGGCTTGAGGGTCGCCAGCCGATACTTGAGGGAACTCGGCAAATAAGCGCTGATTTTTGCGAACGACTGAGAAAACATTTACAGAGCCCGGGGCTTGATTACTTCTTTTGGAAATGTCCCACGACCCAATCACCTTTTCCGAATGGTACCCCCAGATTGTCGACCAAACACCGCAGGCCGTGTCTGACGATGCCCCGGTAGTCACGCGCTTTCAGGTAGCTCTTCAGGAAGAAGGGATCGGCATAAACGCTCCACATAGCGCTCGTCCTGACGAGAAGCACTTTAAAGTTGAACACGTCAAAAGCCCTGGACAACGACTCCTTTGTAAAACCTGAGATATGCTCGGGTACATACAACTGGCAATGCTTCTCGACCCCAGCACTTTTCGAACTCAACACATTTCTGACCAGGAAACTCAACGGCTCTCGATGCGGAACGTGAACTGCGACAACGCCTCCGGTTTTCAACTTTGAATAGACTTTCTTGATGAAGTCGTCCGGGCGTTCCATATGCTCCAGGATGTGATAGCAGGTAATAACGTCGAGGCTTTCGTTTGGAACATCGTCGAGCTGCACGTATTCAACGTTCAAGAACTGGCGGCCGATCCGCAATGCGTTCTCCGATAGCTCAACGCCCTGCGCCTTCCAGCCGACTTCCGCGGCCAGATGAACCAGATAACCCGGTCCCGCGCCGATATCCAGAAGATTGCGGCCACTAACGTAGGTCCGCAGTTTCCTCAGTTGCCAGGAAAGCGCGCGACGACGCAGTCTTAGTTCGGCCAGGACCTCTGTGCGGTCCCACTGCTCAGCGTAGTCGTAGTAATTCTGGTATTCGTGAGCCTTGAATGCGGAGCGATCAAAAAACGTCAGGCCACACGCAACGCATTCATACATTTGCTGTTCCGTCTTCACGCCCCAAATCCTGCTCTTCTCCGCAGAACACACCGGGCAGATTGGGACCTGGTCCAAAACCTCCTGCGCAAAAGCTGGAGCAGCCATCATTGCTTCTGACATCAACGCGCCTGTGCCTCTCGTGTAGTCCGAACCGAGGCTTCCTTACTGCCGACTAAACTTGCCTTCTCGAATGCGGCTGCGAGGCGACCAGACATCGCCCGCGTAGTGTATTGGTCAAATTCGGACCAATCGGTTGGCGGCTCAACACCGGCCGGAGCCTGAAGCAACGACTCAAGCTCACGCGAAATCGCTTCTATGCTCGCCATAACCGGCGAGTTCGAATTGAATGCAACCACAGCTCCCGCTTTAGTCGCCTTAAGAATACGAACCACGCTGCTTTCTTCGTGAAAGACTGACAACAGTGGCTTGCGCGACAGGACGTAGGGAAAAACCTTTGACGCTGTGTAGTGCGGCTCGTCCGAGCCAGCCATAAACAGCGCGTGCGAGTCGTTCATGACTTGAAGCGAATCCAGATAAGAAACGCGCGCCGGCTGCTCGGTAACTTGATTCGCAAGCCCAGTCTCACGAGCTATTGCAAGCACGTCTCGCGGAGCCGAGCCATTTGCCGCGTAACTTGTGCCAACGAAATGCAAACGCAGCCGCTCAAAGAGCTTTCGATTGCGTTCCAAACCAATTCTAACTGCTGCGAAAAGAGCACGTACCGTCGCATGCATCGAGGGAATGCAGGCACCCACGCAGCTCAGGTGCAGTAACCCGTCGGCGGGATCAAAAATCTGGTTCCTTCGTGGCTGGGAGCGAAGCTGTTCGAAGTCGGTTGCTTCGGCGCCGTAGGGAATCTCCGTAGCATCGCGCTCGCCAAGTTGTTCATACCTGCTCACCACGCTATCAGTTGTTCCCTTGGATACGCCGGTAATATGACTCGCTCGCTTTAAGGCGTAGGGCTCAAACACACGTGACATCGCATAGGCTAATGGCCACTTCGGTGGCCGCTGACTGCGCGGCAGTTTCCAGTAGTACTCGGTTACCCAGGGATCGATGTAATCGATCACGTACGGAATGCCAAACTTCTCGTGCGCCAGTCTGCCCAACACCATCGGCAGGTAAGGTGGTACCGGAATAAAAATCAGATCGATTTTTCTTTGCCGGCAGATTCGCTTGAGCGCCTGCCACTGGTGCCAAAGACTGCGAACTCCGATGTCGCCCACGCCTAACTTGCGCGTCCACGAAGATCGCCACGCTTTGGTACGCACCACTTGCAATGATTCCGGCAAGAGTTTGGTGTTATCCGGATCGACAGGCCAGTCGTAAAAGTCCGGTTCTACTGTTAATACAATTGGGTTCCAATCAAACTCAGGCAGATGTCGCGCGAAGAACCTGATGCGCGTCGCCGGCGGCAGACTGCTAGGCACAAAATCGGCACCAACAATCAGAACTGTCTTCATTAATGCAGTGCGATTTCCGGCTTTATCAAGGGGCGATGGTTGCTGTTCTCTTCATGAGTCATGACTGCTGCTTAGTACACGTAATGCCGGCAGGATTTACAGATATCCGGAACTTTACTTTTCTTGAGCCAATCAGACCTAATGCTCGCAAGTTTCTCTCCAGTCCACATTTCGTCCAGAGTTTGATCTGCGACATTACCGAGAATCAATTCACTGCTGGCTTCAAAATCTCTGCAGGAACAGGCGCCGACATTTCCGTTTGAGTAGATCATGAGTCCGCTGTACAGCAAGCGGCAGGGACGAAATGCGCGGGGATAAAGCGGACGCTTTTTCAGGTAAGGAGGAAGGGTGACGGCTCCAAGCCAGTCGTCGACATACACTCCCTGATCATTTCTGACGGCCGCCACAAGATCCTGCTCGACCATAGAATCTATCATCTGGAAATCCGGATGGTTCAAAACGTCTTCGATGGGTTCGTCACTGGGCTTGATCCCAATGAACAGTTCGAGCGGCTCGCCGCGTTTCTTGTTTTCATTGAGCAGCGTTACTAGATTGCTCAGCATCGGCTCGTATTTATCTACGCCGAAGAACTGCTTGTACTTCTCACGTCCAGACAAGGTCGTGGAAATTGACAGCCACGTCAGGCCCGACTCAAAAAATTCATCAAGGTTGTAGCGATGGAGCCACTGCAGGGTGGTAACAAAACCAAGTCCCTTGAACTGCGGAAACTGCTTTACATATCTCGCCCGCTCAAGCAGATCAGGATCGAGCAGCGGGTCGCCGATGGTGGCATTGAAATCAATTACGGTGCCCCCCATTGCCACCAGTTCATCCACCACCTTCTTGAACCTGGTGAGCTCCAGCGGCTCCTTCTCACGCTTCATAACAGGGTTGGCGCAGAAGACGCACTTGGCGTTGCACACGTTTGTGGTTTCGATTGAGACACGGGGAATCTCCGGCGCTGTGAAACGATCCTTCTCGAAGTAGCCCTTGATGTACCGGCTCACAAAGGAGAAGACTTTTCCCATAGTGGCGGGTGAAAACTGTCCCATTGAATTCTCTTTTCGGCTCCCGTTTGGCGTCTTAGGACTAGGCAACTTGCCTTGGTACAGGCTTGAGCAACTCGGTGAACGCGGTCTTGAGTTTGGCCAGTTCGCTTTCCAGGTTCCCTTCAGCGAGAGCAAACGACCGCGCATTGACCGACAGTTGGTTCAATCGACTCGGATCAGTATAGAGACTTTGTACCTTATCAGCGAGGTCCTGGGGGCTGCCTGGTTTGTACAAAAGGCCGCCGCCCGATGACTCGATCACATTCCTCAAACCAGGAAGGTCGCTCGCGATGACCGGCAAGCCCGCCATCAGGTAATCAAACATCTTATTGGAAACGGTTAGAAGTTGATTGCGGTTGCTGGCTTGTTCCAAACAAAGCCCTATCGTGTATCGCGCTGCAGCCTTTACAGCGTCGCGCGCTGCGTAGGAAGGATGCCGCACAACTCGATGTGAAAGACCCTTCGCTGCTATCAACTCACGCACGCGCAGGCCGCCATCAGGCGGAGTATTCCCCTGAAGGTGCAAGACAATATCTTCTGGTAGCAAACTCAACGCGGAGACGGCGTCGCCCAACCCGCGCTGACCTAAGTCGAGCGTTGAGTTGCGCCAGTACAGTGAAAACCCGGGTTCCTTTTCAGGCTCGAGCTCGGCTTCTTTGGGGGCAGCATTGTACAAAGGCAAGGGCTGGCGAATTTGATAAGCGTCGGCAATTTCGTCTGCCATTTGGCTGCTCGCAGCCAGCACCAGATCACACTGGGCTAAGTATCTTCGTTCGATGCTGGCAATAATTCGCTTGTCCTTCTCGGTTTGCCAGCTGCCCATGTCCGAATAAAACTCCTGACAGTCGAATACAGTTAACGCACCCCTTTTGTTCGCCACCCTTTGAATCGGAATCAAAGTATCAATGTTATAGCCAAGGTAGACATCCGCATCGATGCGTTCCAGAAACTTTTCTAGTTCAACCGCTCGAGTAGAGAGCACGCTCGGATGCATATATCCCAGAGTCGTCACCAGTCGCCGGCAGACAAATTGTCTTCCCTTCTCCAAAAGGAATTGAGCAACGTGGGCACGCTTATACGGAAAGAAGCAAGTTAGATGCTTGATGTTCTCGTGTCCCTCGAATATCTGTGGAGTCTCGGGTTGGCTGCCATAAGGAAAACAATGCACGAAGACGACGTCGTATTCGTTGCCTAACTCTGCGATTGCGACGGCATGGCGCGGAGCACGCGGTTCAGCGTACGCAGGATACGACGTGCAAACACAAACCTTGATTGGTCCGTTGCTGCGATCGGTTCTCTTCATCTCAAGCCAGGCAAGTCGCGCCCATCATTCCCGGTTCGACCATCAGTGATTTATGCAAGCAATGCAGGATCTTTTCAGCGGCGAAACCGTCCCCGTAAGGATTTAACCTTGCCGCCATTAGTTCATAAAGGTTTTGGTCCAACATCAACCCTTCAACGCACTCTTTAATTCGATCTTTCGTAGTGCCAACTAGTAAGGCTGTTCCTGCGTCGATCGCCTCAACTCGCTCGGTCTTCTCCCTCATCACAACCACGGGCTTCATTAATGAAGGAGCTTCTTCCTGGATTCCGCCTGAATCCGTCATTATCAAGTGCGCCTGATTCATTAGGTAAACAAACGGCTCGTATTCCAGGGGCTCAATGAGAAAGACATTGGCAATCCCATCAAGATTTCGACCGACAACCTCGCGCACGTGAGGATTCAGATGGACGGGAAAGACGAATTTCCACGCTCGATGTTTTGTCGCCAGTTCTCTAATCGCGCCGCAGATATCTTCAAAGGGAGCCCCGAAGCTTTCTCGACGATGTGCCGTTACCAGTATGATTGGTCCTTGATTGCTCCCAATTACATCTTTGGCAGTTCCCCAGTGGTGATCCCAGGAATGCCCATCGCGCGACATCACGCGGGAAGTAATTATTCTGAGCGCGTCAATGGAAGTGTTGCCGGTGACAAAAACCCGGTCCTCAGGCACGCCCTCTTTCAGCAGGTTTGCGCGATTCAATTCCGTGGGCGCGAAGAAGTACGACGAAAGGCGATCCGTAAGAGCTCTATTGTTTTCTTCCGGAAAGGGGTTTTCAGGATCGTACGTTCTGAGACCTGCCTCTATATGGCCGACGGGAACTCTTGCGTAAGAAGCTGCCAGCGCGGCGCAGAAAGTGGTAGTGGTGTCGCCCTGGACCAAAACCAGATTAGGTTTTGCCTCTGCAATCACCGTTCCAATTCCAACTATCAGTTTGCTGCTGAGCTCGGCTAGATCCTGATTCGGAGTCATCAGATCAAGATCGTAGTCCGGAGTGATCCCAAACGAGACCAGTCCGTCTTTCAGTAACTTATCGTGCTGTCCGGTGGAACAAACAAGTGGCGTAAACCGCTCGCTCTGTTCCGACATTTCCAGCAGTACCGGCGCAAACTTGATCGCTTCCGGTCGCGTGCCAAAAACACACAATGCTCTAATCGTCTGCTGCATTATTAATCGACTTGATCAGATTTTTTCCGCGACGACCGCCAGTGAGAGCGGTACTTTTGGATTTGGATAATCAAAGAGCGTCAACGGCAGAAAGATCAGAAAGAGAGGCAGGGCCATCAAATCACCAACCTTGACCCTCAAATTCCGCAGCACCAGGTCAAGCTTGCACAACAACGGCGATCCCAAACCCATACTTTGCGTTATCCGAAAGCCTGATGCTTCTAATAGTTCTCGATAACTTTCAAGCGTGTAGCCATCGCGCACGTGACCACCGTCTTCCGGTACGTCCTTTCGTCCCAGCGCGTTCTCGGGATGCGGCGCATAGGGGCAGCACAGGACCAGCCGGCCACCTGGCTTCAGCATCGCCGCAAAGCTTGCCAATATTTCTTCATGACGCTTTATATGCTCCAAAGTCTCGCTGCAGATGATTTGGTCAAACTCTCGCTTGACCGTCGGCAATTGATAGAGGTTAAGCTCCTGCAACTCGAGCCGCTCCCGCGATATGCCCATCCAGGAGAAGAGCTGATTGGTGTCGTCCACTTCCCGTCGTACATACGATAGACCCAGGACGCGATTGCCTTTCTGGTAGGCGGCATAACTGAGCGCGCCATTGCCACAGCCAGCGTCAAGCGTGTCGATGTTTCCCGACAAAAAAAGTGTGGAAAGAAACTTGTAGCGGCATCTCGTATGCAGATCCAATCCGGGAAAGAGCACTCGTTTGGCTATGACTTTTGCTCTTCGCAACACCGGCATCCGTATTGAAGCGGAAGGCACCGGCGCCGATCTACTTGCGTCAACCATTTGTCTCATGCTCACTTTTCATTGAGGCAGTTTCTTCGCGACGTAAAGAAGTTCCTCGCCATTGAGATTTCCCAAAGCTCCGCTTTCAATCGCCGCCAAATCATAAGGAGAACTATATGCTTGACCCGAAAAGCCATGCCTCGCCGCCATCACATCCAACGCTCGAGCAGTCACCAGAAGCGGATGAACTTTCCCCCAAAGTTGGTGATAGCTGCGATCGTCCTCACGCTCTCGTGAGGGGTCGCCATTCGGCATGAACAAGACTAGCGTCCCGTTGGACTTCAGTACTTTCCTTGCGGTTTCCCAAATAATATTCGGATTTGGCAAGTGCTCGATTACGTGCGCACTGAAAAAGAAATCAACTGAGACAGGAACTTCGTTAGCCGAAGTCAACATTTGACAATCCAAATGCTGCCCCGCGTATCGTGCCCTCGGTGCACTGATTTCAAAAGAATAGACCACGCAGCCTTCCTGTTTCAGTTGCCAGCTTCCATAACCCCAGGACGATCCGAAATCCAATACAACGTGATCCTTGCGCAATCCGAGTGAGCGAAGCACCTCAAGATAACTTCGGAAATCTTTTTCTGACCCGGCAAAACGTGTTTCGAGAAGACGCTTCAGTTCCGAAGGCGAAGGACACTCCGTAGTAACTCCCTGTTCGTAATCATCCTGGTAGAAAGCTTCAGTCTCAGAAGCCGTGTCCTTCGGTATCCGGAATCGCAGATGACAACTTAAACATTCACACAGCTGTGTGACGAGAGCCTTGCGCTTAAGTCGTACCGTATTCGCGGATTCACATGCAGGACAAGACGTGTTCGCAAACGGAAACCTGACCGCTGCCCAGGAGAAATATTTTAATCTGGTACTCAATTCCACTATCGCAACACCTACGCCTGAACCTGCTTGCTCATTTGCGGAACTGGTGACGTCACAAAGTTGACTGGTCGACGCGTGAACTCGGAGATTAGCTGCGTGTGCTCTTGCATGTAGTCGTCCCAGGTCCAGCCTGACGCTTTACGTCGCGAAACTTCGCCCATCTCTTCCAGCCTTTCAGCATTGTCGTTGCACCAGGAGATCCTGTCCCCTAAAGCTTTCGCGTCTTGCACTGGAACGATCCAGCCGTTCACTCCGTCTTCGACAAACTCTCCACATCCCGAATTCGGCGTCGTAATTACCGGCAGACCATGGGCCATTGCTTCAAGAATAACCAGAGCAAATCCTTCACAAAGCGACGGCAACACAAGTACCGAAGCCTGACGATAGAGATCGAAGAGTTCAGCGCGTGAGACTGTCGGCCGGATCACAACCTTGCCGGGAAGGTCCGCGAGTAAACGCGCAGGCAAAGTGTTCTTACCCACAAGCCACAGTTCGCCCCCGGTGTGAGACTTCAGCTGCCGCCACGCATCCAGCAAATAAGGCGTTCCTTTGCGAATCGATTGCAAACCGGCACTCAAGAAAACTACGCGATCGTGAGACCGCTCACTTTGATTGGCGCCAACCTCCACGGGCGAGGCACCGGGCACCACGGCGATCTTGTCCGGAGAAATACCAGCGTCAACAAAGCTCTGGCGGACAAAATCGGAGTTTGCGATTATCAAATCGCTCAACTCAAACTGTTCGTCTTTAATAGCGTTGATGCGATTAACCAACTTGAGTAGATGTCGATCGTAGGCTGTTACCGCGTCTGGATATCGTTCCATCTCCTCCCCGATCAACCGCTGCGCAGTTCCTGGGTGCGCGATTAGTTGACTGAGAATTGTGGAACATCCCAATCGCTTCTGAGCTTTGAAAGTTTCGGCCGATGCCAGTTCGAATCCGTAAACAAACTCAGCTTTGCCGGCCCAGTTGCGCGCTACAGTAAGATCAAAACCGTGCTCCGCCCACCACCAAACTTTGTCCAACCAAACTTCATCGTGACTGAGTCTGCGAGCCACAGTTCGAACCAGCTCTCTTGACGGGTACGTTGTAACTTTTCCTCGCAAGTTTCCGGTCAGTCTTCGCCGCGGCGCGCCGGGAAGACCGCCCACCACTTTGTAAGCGCGCTCGCTGAGCGCGACAGTCGTGACAAATTGTTTCAAACTCCCCGACGCGGCAATTCCCTGTACAGCCTCAATAATGCCAGGCCTTAAATCTGGTGAGACGAAGACCAGGTTCTCGTTTCCGTTCATATCCGAGTGGGTAATTCCCAAACTAGATCTGACTTTCTTTTCCTTGGCCCAACCCGCGCGCCGCAAACAAACCAATTAACCTTCGCGCATGAACCCTGAGAGAAACTGGCGCAAGATCAGTGAGCCAATCAGCTAATGAAGGGTTCATCCGTACCAGGAACGCAGTGGTAAGGTAGGTAAGTGGAATGGTAAGTATTACTCGTATTGTTTGTGGCGCAAGAAACGCAACTACAGCGACCAGGCATATCGCGAATCCGGAACCGTAGACGATAGTCCGTATTGATTTTGGAACTGCGTGGATCGCAATGCAGAATTCCAGCGCCACCACGTAGAAGAAGACTTCAGACACCGCAATTCCCCACGACAGACCAACCGCAAGCAGACGTGGAACCAGCCAGACAGTCAGAACAATGAGAACAACAGATTTCGCGAGCCCGAATCCCAACGACCACCATGTTTTGCTTTTGGCAATCAGTACTGAGATTAACGGCGTACCTACTGCCGCAATGGCTGCGGCGGCAATCAGCAGAATGAATAGCCTTGCGGAGTCGTGGAATTCGGGCCCGTAGATTCGGAATATCAAGTCGTTAAGCAATATCAAAGGAATTACGAGCGGTAAGGTAAGAAAGACAACCGCCAGAAAGCTTTTCTTGACTAACTCCTCGTAAGCGATCGGGTTGCCAAGCTCCCCACCCTGCTGAATAAGCGACGGTGAGACCACCACCATCAGCACGCCCGGAAGGATAACCATTAACAACCGCAGACCGTTCGCAGTGTTAAAGAGGCCCAGTTCATGACTGCCACCGCTTTGCGTAGCGAGAAAGGCATACGACAGAGTAATTGCCGGATTCAAAGTGAGTGCAGCCAACCAAACCGGTGAGGAAAAGTGAAAAACGCGTTTGAGATCAGTGGTCGTCAAGAACCTGCGAATGCGAAGCAGTCGAGAATCGAATGTCCAGAGGATTCCCACTGCGACGATAATGGCAAACGCGAACGACACTAAGTAAGCCAACAGCGCGCCGTTGGTACCGCCTCTGACCAGTAGTCCGCCGACAACCGCCAGGGCAATAATCTGCAGCATGTTTAGAACCGTTACTTCTCGAAAAAGCTTAACTGCCGAGATAACGCCGACTAGGGTCGCAAATACGAGATTCAGCCAGGCCAAGCACAAGCAAAAGGCGATGGTTAACGCTGGCGTACCCGCTGGAAATATTTTCTCAGTCCATTGAGCCCGAAGAAGCCACATCGCGCCAAATAGCACGAGCGACAACGCGGTAACCAGCAGAATGATCATTGAAGAGTAGCGACTGGCTTTCTCGGCGTCGCCACCATAGTACTCCGCTACAAACTTGTTCCCGGCTTCAGCCAATCCCAGATTTGCCATGCCATAGAGTGTGATTGCACTCGATGTTGCCAAACCGACCAGACCAAATTTTTCGGGTCCCAGCATGCGCGCGAACATTACGATCGTGAACATCTGAATCGGCTTCGAAAGTATCGTTCCAGCAAAGACCCAACGGCTCGACTTGGCAATAGTTTGACCCGACACTTATTGAGGATCTTCCGGTTGGTTTTCGCGACGCTAGCGTCAAGCCACTTTCTCAAGCCACAAACTGGATGGGGGAAAAACAGAGCGATCCGCTGGTATCACTTTCAGAACTTCATCCTGGTGATAGCCCCACATGTACCGCGCAGGCCATAAAATTTCAAAGACCTCATTGAATGCAAGAAATGCATGTACTAAGTACTGCTCCGCCCACATCCAACGGGGAAAGACGGCTTCTTCAGGATATTCGAAAGGCAAGAAAATATCGTGGATGTGAACTAAGACTCCTCTTTTGAGACGAGGAAGCACCTCCAAAAATAAGAACGGTACATCTCCCCCAGTGACGATCTGATGACTTGAATCGATGAAAAGTATGTCGCCTTCTCCGAGTGAGTCGAAAATGAGTGCTGGATCCAGATGCTCAACTACACTCTGCAAATGCTCGCTGACGAAACCGTTCACGCCAACGCGTGGTGAAGGGTCAATGCTGGTAATGCGACAATTCAGATTACCCTCCTTGATCGCCCTTGCCATCAATCGCGTTGAAAATCCGCTACCGATTTCAATAATGCGTTGTGGCTTGCGGGCACGAATGAGGGAGTAAAGCATCTCCGCATCTACCGACCGGAAATATCCGTTGTCCAGGTAGAATTCTTGCTGGTCGCCATTCGGGTGGATGGGAAGGTCGGAATAGTCGGCCTTGAAAGGCAAGCAAGTTTCCTGAAGGAAGCTCAAGTACTCTTGTTGTTCGAAGTGCAGCCCTTGAGTGTATTGAGCCTTCTGCCAATGCCCACTGCCTTTCAACTTTGCGAGTCTCTCTTCTTCTGTACGCCAAGCGACGGTGGTCCCCACCCGCAGACCCAGCGGGTCAAGCAATTTGTTGATGCTCAACTTAACTTGCGTAGTAAAGGCAGGTCGACTCATGTTCCTACCGCAAGTCTAGAGAGCTCGAGGCTGAGGCAGACGCCGCTGCTGCCGTGGGCGCCATCTGTTCTTCTTCAGCGTCGCTCTTGTAGTAGTTCGAGCTGTAGTAACGCTGGTAGTAGGAGTAATCGTGTGATTGGAGATTGATGTTGTTCAGCACGACGCCGAAAATTTTCGCGCCGACATCGTGCAATAACTGCCGCGAGCGCTTCACCACGTGACGCGAACTCTTGCCGCCATGGACCACTAACAATTTCCAGCACAGTGGGATCCGAAGCTTGGAATTCACGTGACTTGAAGTCGCGGC